>ERZ1643249.33-NODE-33-length-228012-cov-65.073742_pt1 | contig 228012 bp, 185 predicted proteins | sample MGYA00579263_ERZ1643249 | MGnify/ENA primary metagenome ERZ1643249 (study PRJEB29033, sample SAMEA4952264) | chicken gut metagenome | biome: Broiler Chicken; feature: Gastrointestinal Tract; material: Caecum | place: Ireland | collected 2018 | study: Broiler...
ACTTACAGCATACGAGAAACTTCGGTATCATGGCGCACATCGACGCCGGCAAGACGACGACGACCGAGCGTATCCTGTTCTACACGGGCAAGACGCACAAGCTCGGCGAGGTGCATGAAGGCGCTGCGACCATGGACTGGATGGTCCAGGAGCAGGAGCGCGGCATCACGATCACGTCCGCCGCGACGACCTGTATCTGGAAGGGCCACCGCTTCAACATCATCGATACCCCCGGCCACGTCGACTTCACCGTCGAAGTCGAGCGTTCGCTGCGCGTCCTGGACGGCGCCGTCGCGACGTTCTGCGCAAAGGGCGGCGTCGAGCCCCAGTCCGAGACGGTGTGGCGCCAGGCGGACAAGTATCACGTCCCCCGCATCGCCTACGTCAACAAGATGGATATCAACGGCGCAGACTTCTTCCGCGTCGAGAGGATGCTCCGCGAGCGCCTCGGCGCAAACCCCGTGCCCGTGGAACTTCCCATCGGCAAGGAGGATACCTTCCGCGGCATCATCGACCTCATCCGCATGCAGGCGGAGATCTATTATGACGACCTCGGCAAGGACTTCCGCAAGGAGCCCATCCCCGAAGACATGATGGACATCGCCAACGAGTACCGCGCAAAGCTCGTCGAAGAGGCGGCATCCGCCAACGATGAGCTCATGGAGAAGTTCTTCGAGGCGGGCGATCTCACGGAAGAGGAGATCATCGCGGGCCTCCGCGAGCGCTGCCTCAAGACGGAAGCCATCCCCATGCTCTGCGGTTCGTCCTACAAGAACAAGGGCGTGCAGTTCCTGCTCGACTCCGTTGTCGCCTTCCTTCCCAGCCCTCTCGACGTCGACCACGTCAAGGGCGTCAACCCCGACACGGGCGAAGAGGAGGAGAGAAAGACTTCGGACGACGAGCCTTTCGCAGGCCTTGCGTTCAAGATCGCGACCGACCCCTTCGTCGGTTCCCTCGCATATTTCCGCGCTTACTCCGGCGTGCTCGAAGCGGGTTCGTACTGCTACAACTCCACCAAGGGCAAGAAGGAGCGCGTCGGGCGTCTCGTCCAGATGCACGCGAACGAGAGAAAGGATATCGACTGCATCTATTCGGGCGATATCTGCGCCATCGTCGGCCTCAAGAACACGACGACGGGCGATACGCTCTGCGATGAGAAGCACCCCATCATCCTCGAGAAGATGGAATTCCCCGAGCCCGTCATCCAGCTCTCCCTCGAGCCCAAGACCAAGGCAGGCCAGGAGAAGATGACGCTCGCGCTCATCAAGCTCGCGGAAGAGGATCCCACCTTCAAGACCTACACCGATCACGAGACGGGCCAGACCATCATCGCCGGCATGGGCGAGCTGCACCTCGACATCATCGTCGACAGACTTCTGCGCGAGTTCCACGTCGAGTGCAACGTCGGTGCGCCTCAGGTCGCTTACCGCGAGACCATCAAAAGAGCTGTGGATGCCGAAGGCATGTACAAGCGTCAGTCGGGCGGTAAGGGCCAGTACGGTCACTGCAAGATCCACCTCATCCCTCAGGAGCCCGGCAAGGGCTACGAGTTCGAAGACCTCACCGTGGGCGGCTCCATTCCCAAGGAGTACATCCCCGCGATCGACAAGGGCATCCAGGAGGCAGCCAAGAACGGCTTCCTTGCAGGGTACGAAGTCGTCGATTTCAAAGTGCAGGTCTATGACGGTAGTTACCACGAAGTCGACTCGTCCGAAATGGCGTTCAAGATCGCAGGTTCGATGGCGTTCAAGGACGGTATGGAGAAGGCGGGCGCAGTTCTCCTCGAGCCCATCATGAAGGTCGAGATCGTCACGCCCGAAGATTACTTCGGTGACCTCATGGGCAACGTCTCTTCCCGCCGCGGTACCATCATCGGCACCGACGACAGGAACGGCGCGAAGATCATCGACGCGGAAGTCCCGCTTGCCGAGATGTTCGGTTATGCGACGGAGCTGCGTTCGCGCACCCAGGGCAGAGGCCAGTTCACCATGCAGTTCGACCACTACAACGAAGTGCCGAAGAGCATTTCGGAGAAGATCATCACCTCGCGCGCGAAGAAAGCGGAGTAAGAGGGGCGATCTTCACCCGAAAAGCCTGAATTTGAGGAAAATTTGCGAAAATTCTTGGGTAAAGTAATTGCATATTTCCTCGTTTTGGGTTATAATAGTAGGCGGTAAGCCGAGATCAGCTTATATCATATTGTTTGATAGATAGCTGCGATTCCGGTGGATACCGGAAAAAGTTATCAAAATTATAAAAAAATCGGAGGAATTTCAAAATGGCTAAAGCTAAGTTCGACAGAAGTAAGCCCCACGTCAACATCGGTACGATCGGACACGTTGACCACGGCAAGACCACTTTGACCGCAGCTATCACCATGGTTATGGCAGCGAAGGGTCAGGCAGCGAAGATGCGCTACGATGAGATCGATAAGGCGCCCGAGGAAAAGGCTCGTGGTATCACGATCAACACCGCGCACGTTGAGTACGAGACCGACAAGCGTCACTATGCGCACGTCGACTGCCCCGGCCACGCAGACTATGTCAAGAACATGATCACGGGTGCTGCTCAGATGGACGGCGCGATCCTCGTCGTCGCAGCGACCGACGGTCCCATGCCCCAGACCCGTGAGCACATCCTGCTCGCCCGTCAGGTCGGCGTGCCTTATATCATCGTCTTCCTGAACAAGTGCGATCAGATGGACGATCCCGAGCTTCTTGAGCTCGTCGAAATGGAGATCCGCGAGCTTCTCAGCTCCTATGGTTTCCCCGGCGACGATACGCCCATTATCAAGGGTTCCGCGCTCAAGGCTCTCGAGAAGGCGACGAGCGGCTGCTCCAACGAGGAGATCCTTGCGGCTCCCGAGTGCCAGTGCATCCTCGAGCTCATGGATACCATCGACTCCTACATTCCTACGCCCGAGCGTGACGACAACAAGCCTTTCCTTCTTCCCGTCGAGGACGTCTTCACGATCTCCGGCCGCGGTACCGTTGCTACGGGCCGTGTCGAGAGAGGTGTTGCTCACGTCGGTGATCCCGCCGAGATCGTCGGCCTCATCGAGAAGCCCAGATCGACGACCATCACCGGTCTTGAGATGTTCCACAAGCAGCTCGACGAAGCAATGGCTGGTGATAACGTCGGCGCTCTGCTCCGCGGTATCAACCGTACGGACGTTGAGAAGGGCCAGGTCATCGCAAAGCCCGGCACCGTTCCCACCGCGACCAAGTTCGAGGCTCAGGTGTACGTCCTGACCAAGGACGAGGGCGGTCGTCACACGGCATTCTTCAACCACTATCGTCCTCAGTTCTTCATCAGAACGACGGACGTTACGGGTTCCATCGAGCTTCCTGCAGGCGTTGAGATGGTCATGCCCGGCGACCACGTCACCCTGACCGTCGACCTCATCAAGCCCGTCGCGATCGAGGAAGGCCTTCGTTTCGCTATCCGTGAGGGTGGCAGAACGGTCGGTTCCGGCGTCGTCTCCAAGATCCTCTAATCAAGAGTAAAACGCAAAGAGCACGGTTTTTCCGTGCTCTTTTTGCTTTGGGAGGAAAATATGATCCGCTACATAGAGAAAGACAGTACTTTAACGGCAGAGCGGTTTTCGGAATTTGCATCTCAACTCTGGCACGCCGAATATGATCCGGTCAAGACACAAGCTGCCCTGGATAAAACACAGAACATTACGGCATACGACGGGGAGCGGTTGGTCGGCTGCCTTCGTATTCTCTCCGATGGGTATTTCTTCGGAACGATCACGGAATTACTCGTTCTTCCGCAGTATCAGAGACGCGGGATCGGGAGCAGGCTTTTAGCCCTTGCAAAGAAGGTAACACCGACAATGTTATATTTTGGTGCGCAGGAGGATGCGGTCGGTTTTTACGAGCGCAATGGCTGCACAAAGAGCTTGCAGTCGTTTGTGATCGAAAAAGGTGAGTGAGTGTCCTTTCCCGTTTTGATAAATGCCGAAGCGCCCGCCGCAAATTGCGGCGGGCGCTTCGGCGCTCAACTTCATAACAGCCCCAAGGTACACCGGATTATATTTAGTTGTTGAAGGGATGGAGTGAGGGGCGCGTTTTTTACGGGGCGGGCTTTTACTCCCTCAGTCCTGTTGCCGACGTTCGCCGGACAACAGGACAGCTCCCCCAAGGAGGCGCCTACAATAAGGAATTTTATAAATCAAGAAAGCATTTGCTCGCCCCTCAAACCAACCCAAAATAATACTTCGTCTTTTTTTGGGGACCTGGGGAGGCAAGGGGGAAAGAATGCTTGCTTCGACGCGGTAGGCAAGGGAATAGGACTTACTCCCTCCGTCACGGCACCGAAGCGAGCTTCGGATGCCGTGCCACCTCCCCGAAGAGGAGGCTAAAATGAAGAATTTTATAAACCAAGAAAGCATTTGCTTGCCCCTCAAACCAACCCAAAAAAATACTGCGTCTTTTTTTGGGGATTCAGGGGGAGCCTAAAATGAGGAGTCTTTCAAATTAACTGTTCAGATCCCAATCAATGGGGGGGATGGCGTGCGATTCGAGATAGGCGTTGGTCTTTGAAAAATGTTTGCACCCGAAAAAGCCGTTGTAGGCGGAGAGGGGCGAGGGGTGCGCGCATTCGAGGACGAGATGTTTCTTCGTGTCGATGAGCGCCTTCTTGCGGCGGGCGTTGCCGCCCCAAAGCAGAAAGACGAGATGTTCCTTCTCCTTGCTTAAAATTTGGATGACGCTGTCCGTAAACCAGCTCCAGCCGCAGTTTGCGTGGGAGTTCGCCTGATGTTCGCGCACGGTGAGCGCCGTGTTCATGAGGAGCACGCCCTCGTGCGCCCACTTGGTGAGATCGCCCGACTTGGGCGCGTCGTATCCCAGATCGCTCTTGAGCTCCTTGAAGATATTTTCGAGCGACGGCGGTTTTTTGACGCCCTCCTTCACCGAAAAGCACAGCCCGTGCGCCTGCCCCGGCTCGTGGTAGGGGTCCTGCCCCAACAGCACCGCCTTGACATTTGCAAAGGGCGTGAAGCGGAAGCAGTTATAAAGATCGTACATATCGGGGTAGACGATATAGTGCGAATATTCGTACTTCAAAAATTCGCGGATCTTCTGATAGCGCTCATCCGCGAAGAGGGGAGCGAGCGGCTCCTTCCAATCGCCGAGGTCGATCATGAGTGCGCCTCCACGCCGTCGAGGATGAGAAGATAGTTTGTGAGTTCTTCCTTTGCGGCGGCAAGGTCGTGTTCGAGATAGTTGCCGCATTCTTCGCGCTTGCTGCCCGGCACCTCTTCGAGCGTGAGCGCCGTCTTTATGCTCTCTTTGAGAAGGGTGAGCGCTTCATTGAAGGAAAGCCGCAGCGTCAAGAGATAAAACCCGGTGCGGCACCCCATCGGCCCGAAGTACACGATGTCGTCCTTCTTTTCGCTGTTGCGGAGAACGGTCGCGAGGAGATGCTCGATCGTGTGCAGCGCTTTCGGCGTGATATAGTCTCCTGCGTTGGGCTTTTTGAAGCGCAGGTCGAAGGTCGTGATAAGGTTTTTGTCCGTCTGCGCGTACAGTCCGGGCTGCAGTTTATCGTGATCCTTTTGAAAGGAGGCGATCTTTTCCATAAAAAGCTCCTTGTTTCGATGAATTTCGAAATAATACGGGCGTTCTATTTCGATGAAATTCGAAATATACTTTGCCGTACGCGAATGCAGCGAGTTCACTCAAGTGGACTGCCGCCGCGTTCAGTCGAGGGCTGCTCAGCCGAGCGCAATTCCGCTCAGTCGAGGGCGGCGAACACCTCGCCCATATACGCTTTGAGATTGAGGCAGGCGCGGGAGAGGTTCTTTTCGTACTGCTCCGTCGTGCTGCCCGAGCCGTACACGTCCGAGACCGCCTTGAAGGAGACGCAGGGCACACCCGCGTACTTGCACACTTCCACGATGGCGCCGCCCTCCATGTCGCGAAGGTCCGCGCCTAAGCGGAGGAGAAGGTCGTGATCGACGGGGGAGTCGTTGAACCTGTCGCCCGTCGCCAGCTTGCGGCGGGGGAAGTCGATGCCTTTGGGCGTAGAAAGGGGAAGGAAGTTCTCCGTCTCGCCGCCGAGGGTGCCGATCTCGCACCCCTCGAATTGGGTGATGTCGAAGTCGTACTGCACGGCTTTCTCGACGAGGTACACTTCGGTGAGTTCCGTCCGCTCGTGAAGCCCGCCCGCGACGCCGAAATTCAAGATGACGTCCGCGCCGAAGTGGATGGCGGCGCACGCCCCTGCGGCGGCGTTCACTTTGCCTACCCCCGAGACGACGAGAAGGCACTCCTTCCCGAACGCCCTGCCGAGGTGCACGGTCTTGCCGTAAATGGTACGGATATCTTCGATCTCCATCTGCGAGAGGAGGGCTTCCGCTTCGTCTTCCAATGCGACGACTGCTCCGATCATACTTGCTCCTTTCCCCGCGCGGCAAAAGGGTCGCCCGCGGGATGTTGACAATATTTTTTTCTCAGTATAACAGGTTTCGGAAAAAAATGCAAGGGGGCGTATGCTTTTTCGGCAAGTCGCGTAAAATCAAGAGGGTATGGGGCGGACGACGGCAGGCCGCGCGGCAAGGTCGTTTTTTGCGCGGCGGGCTCTTCCGCGCCCCGTAAAACTTTTTTGGAGTGTGTTTATGGATCCGTTTTCTCTGAAACCGCAAAAGATGGATAAGGTGTTCACTTCGTGGAACAAGGTGTTTCTGAAGCCCTACAACAAGAACGAAGTCGACCCCTACACGCGCACCCGCATCATCCTGATGTCTGGCACGGAGTTCGAGTCGGTGCGGCTGCAGCATTCCTTCACGCGGATGTGCGCCAACAACGACATAAGGCGCCGTCTCGCCCTTCTAAGGCGCGGGGAACAGCTGCAGCAAAAGCGCGTCGCGGGGTTGAAGCCCGCCGACGAGGGTATTTTGGAGCATACCATCGGCTATGAACAGCTCGCCGTCGACCTCACCGCCAATCTCGCCGTGAACGAGAAGAACAGCTATGTGAAAAAGCAGCTCGACTTCGCGCTCCTCGAGGACTTCGATCATCTCTACCGCTATGCCGACCTCATGGAGCTGGAAAAGTGCGGCGATCCCGCCCGCCTCGTGGGCGATTACACCGAGATCATGCCCGGCCGCCCCACCGTCGCGGAGTACCGCCATCCCTTCGACGACGTCAACTTCTATCTCAACGGGTATCTGAGCGATCTCAAGACCAAGCTCGCCGTCAATATCATCACGGCGGCGGAACAGCAGACGATGAACTTCTATATGAACGTCGCGAATCTCTATACGACGCCGCTCGGGAGGAAGCTCTTCAACGAGATCGCCATGATCGAGGAACAGCACGTCACGGGGTACGGGTGCCTCAAAGACCCCTGCATGACGCCCTTTGAGAACCTTTTGATGAACGAGTACACCGAGTGCTACCTCTATTATTCGTGCTATGAGGACGAGACGGACGAGCGCATCAAGGGCATCTGGGAGATGCACTTCGAAGAGGAGGTCGCGCATCTTCACGAGGCGGCGGAGCTTCTCCGTGCCTACGAGGGCAAGGTGTGGCAGCAGCTCTTCCCCTCGGGCGGGGAGTTCCCCGAGCTTCTGAAGTTCCGTTCGCAGAAGGCGTATATCCGCGAGGTGTTGAAGAGCGTGCGCCTCACCGCCGTCGAGGAGGGCTGGGAGGAGCTTGCAAAACTGCCCGACACCTTCCGCTTCTTCTCCTACAACTCCCGCATCCACGGCGGAAAGCCGGAGGCGGCGGGCACGCACGAGGTCATCGAGCGCGCCATCCGCGAATGGGGCGAGGACTGGCGGCTGCAGGATAAGGACCACCCCGTAAAAGAACTTGCAGACCGCACGAAGGATAATATCGATATCGGAAGAGTAAAGTAAACCGCGAAAGAAAACATCTGACGCGGCGGCGCCGCAGGCTTCTTGCCTGCGGCGCCGCACTTTGCATAAAAAGTGCGCCCCGCCGCCGCGCAGCGGCGTTTTTTTCGGGCGGGTTATTGGGAAGCGGTGATCGGGGAAGAGGCGCTGCGCCGCGGTCGAGGTGCTTCATCGGCGAACCTGCGCACGAACGTCTTTTTGGCCGCACGGGGGTGAGGTGAACAGAGTACCGCAAACAGGCAGGCCGTTATGCGTAGAAAAAAATCATGTATAATTCTATATTTTTTTCATTTCCCTCTTGACAAAGGTGGGGGGGGGGTGCTATAATGGAGTTAACCTTATTAAAAAGGAGGAATATGTTGTTATGAAGAAGTTAGTCAAGGCCGTTGCCGTACTTGGCCTTGCAGCCGCCATGGCTCTGCCGCTTGCAGCGTGCGGGGAGGCGGGCAAGTCCGCATACGATATCGCCGTCGAGCACGGTTTTGTCGGCACGGAGGAAGAATGGCTTGAATCCTTGCGCGGTCCTCAGGGAGAAAAGGGCGAGCAGGGCGAACAGGGTCCTCAGGGAGAAAAGGGCGAACAGGGCGAGCAGGGCGAAGCCGGTACGCCCGGCACGACGCCGAGCATCACCATCAACGAGGACGGCTATTGGGTCATCAACGGGGAAGTGACGGACGTCAAAGCCGAAGGCCAGGACGGCGAGGATGGTAAGGACGGCCAGGACGGCGCGAGCGGTCCTCAGGGTCCCTCCGGCACCCCCGGCGCCGACGGCGACCGCGGCTCCCTTTGGTTCAACGGGGTGGGTACGCCCACATCTGCCGTTGCCGGCGACCTGCAAAAAGGGGATATGTACCTCGATACGGGTAACGGCAGCATCTGGTTCTATAACGGCACCATTTGGAAGGACGTCTACTCCACGAGCGGCGGAACGCTGAAAGAGGTCACCGATACGGCTTCTCTGAATACCGCTCTCTTGGGGGCAGGCAAAAACAGCGTTATCACGCTCGGCACGCCCGAAAACGCGGAGTCTGCTACATACACGCCTCCGACGGTAACCATTCCCGAGAATACGACGCTCAACGGCAGCGGGAACAGCACCGTGCTCAACCTGTCTTCGGGCTATGAGCTCAATTCCGAGAATGTCACCTTCTCGAACATGGTCATTGCGGGCAATACCGCGACGAATGGCCTTATGCTGATGAGTGCGCCCAAGAATGTTTTCCAATTCGGCGCTAAGGACAATAACACGGTCACCTCCGTCACCTTCATCAACTGCACGTTTGTGGGCGGGGTGAAGCTCGAGGCGCTTTCAAAGGGCATCGCCGTCACCTTTACGGACTGCAAGGTCGGCGAGACTGCAGGTGCAGCCGAAGCTCTGACGACGGAAGGGCTCTTCGATCTGATCGTAACGGACGAAAACGGCGGCTATTCCGAAGCGGTTGCAGGCAGCAGCTGGACGGTAGACGGCGTCGCGCAGGATGAAGCAGACGTCGAAGTTACGACGGCAGATGATTTGACTTCCGCGATCGCTCTCGGCATCGGCGAAGTCACCCTCGGCGCGGATATCGATGTCGGGACTGCAGGTGCAGCGACTACCGCTGTTGCAATTTCCTCAGGTGACATCACGATCGATCTGAATGGCAATACGCTTAATAATGTTGGCGCCGGCTTGGCGATCTCTGTTACGGGCGCCTCAACGAAACTTACGCTGACAGACAGCTCAAACGGAAATGGCTCCGTCTATGGCGGCAAAGGCGGAAACAATCAGGCAATTTATGTGGCTGATGGCGCGCATGTCGATATTTATGGCGGTTCGTATTCCGTCGGCCCCGATGCTAACAATGCGGGGAATTCTTGTATCGAAGTTTCAAAGAATGGCGGAGTCGTTAACATTTATGGCGGTACGTTCTCTTCCGAGGCAGCTTACAATAACTTTTATTACGTGTTGAACACGGCGCAGACGCAGGGAGCGGAAGGTGCCATCTATGTTTACGGCGGCACGTTTATCAATTTCGATCCCGCCAAGGGAGATGATACTTCTGAGGCAAACGGCGGTACGGGGAATGTGCAGAGCACCTATGTCGCCGAAGGGTCTGTCTGCTATCAGAAGGATGAGACCACTTATATCGTCTGCAAGGCCGATGAGGTGGGTGAGTATGCCGTTCATGTCGCTACTGCCGCCGCGCTTGCCGATGCGATTGAAAATGGCGTTGCCAACGTTGAGCTTGTTGCAGATATTGAGATGACGGAAGCGCTGACGTTCAACAAGAACATCACGCTCGATCTCGGCGGGAAGCAGCTCACATTGTATTCCGACGAATCTAATAAATCAACCAATAGTATCAGCGGAGGAGCGCAGGTCATAATTCAGAACGGAGATCTCATCGGCAAGCAAGCGGGTGAGGCAAAACTTGCATTTTCCAATATCCAAGTCAGCGGCGCGGAGACTTCGCTGACGTTGGAATCGGTAAATTATACGGCAGACGGGACTGCAATTTACATTCAGGGCGACGGCAGCAAGGAGTATAATGAAGAGACTTGTGCCACGGTCAAGGTTTCGAACAGCACAATTAACACTTCGGGCGGTTTTGGGATCGGCACGAATGCCACGGCTCCAGATGGTGTGAATCAATTTGCTAACGTGAACATCGTCGTGGACCGTTCAACAATTACCTCCATTGGCTCGGGGATCCTTCTCAATGTCGCCGGCAATCTTACGGTCACCAACAGCACGATCAAAGCCGATGAACAGGGCGTGTTTGTCCGTGCGGGAAACGCAACGATCAGCAATTCGACGCTTGGCACGACGCATGCCTATACTCAGGAACAACTTATTAAGTTAAATGAAGCTTGGGGAGATGGCAATAATGCTCCTCAGGCGGCGCTCGTCGTCGGAAATCGTAACGGCACATACTATGCCAACGCAACTTGCACGCTCAGCGGCGTAATCAAGTTTGAAATTGCGAAGGATTCCGCTGTGCCCGAGATCTATGTCTACGACGGCACTGAGGACACGACTGCGGCTAATTACGATACGACGCTCAATTACGAGGAAGGAACGGGGATTTCTGAGGAAGATATTGTAATCGGAAATGGATCAGGTGCGGTCACCATCAACGGAGTGAAAGTCGGTGGTGAGACAGGGCAGCCCGATACCTCGGAAGAGGGCGGAACGGGTACCGAAGGGAATCCCGCAGACGAGCCTCAGGCATAACGTCTCAAAAAACACAAGAGAGAGTCCGAAAGGGCTCTCTTTTTTATGCAAAGTTGTTGACATCGCGCTGTCCGTTTGTTACAATCATCTTATGAACGGCATGAAGATCGCATGGTACGGCACGGCGACGTTGATGCTCGCGTGCGGTGAAACGCGCATCCTCATCGACCCGTACCTCAGACAATATCAAAGGGAGGGCGCGCCTCTGCCCCTTCAAGAGCTCTCCGCGGCGGACGCCGCCTTCATCACGCATCCGCACCTCGACCACTTTGCGGATATCGGCGCGTTTTTAGAAGCGGGTATCGGCAGGGTGTACGTCTCCGAAAACGGCATCGCTCACGCTGCGGCGCAGGGCATCCGCACCGAGGCGATGCACCCTCTTGCGGCGGGAGATATATTCCGCGTGGGGGAGATGACCGTGCGCGCTTATCAGAGCAGGCACTGCAAATTCGACCTTTGGACGGTGCTCTCCGTCCTCTTTTCTCCCCGCACCTATCTTCGCGCAAAGGACGCCGTTGCTCTGCTCAGGCAGACCGGGAAGTGGAAGATAAAGGACGACATCTTCGCCCTGGAAATTTCGGGCGGCGGGAAGCGCGTTATCGTGCTGGGCTCGGCGGGCATGGACAGGGGTACGGAGTACCCGACGGGCGCCGATCTTCTCGTCTTTCCCTATCAGGGGAGGGCGGGGATGCACCGATACATGAAGCGCTTTTTGCAGCGCTTCCGCCCCAAGGCGGTGATGCTCGATCATTTCGATGATGCCTTCCCGCCCCTCACCCACGAGATGAAGATGGGAAAATTTGTGCCCGCCGTGAAGGCGTTCGACCCTGCCATGCGGGCGTGGGTGCCGAAATTGAGCGAGTGGTATGATGTGTGAACCGCCGTTCGGGCGGAAAATAATAAGAGCCGCGCGGGCGGCTGGCGAAAAATATTTGCCGCGGGAGCGGTCAGGATCAAGAGCCGCGAGGGCGGCACGGGAGGATAAAATGTCTCAACGGGCAGAACAGGCAAAGAGTAACTTTTTGAACGGCATGAACTGCGCGCAGTCGGTGGCGGCGGCATTTGCGGACGTTTTGCCCATCGCAAAGGAACAGCTTCTGGCGGCGTCGCGGCCTTTGGGCGGCGGCATTGGGCGGCTGAGGGAGATGTGCGGCACCGTCGCGGCGGCGGCGATGTGCATGGGGATGCTCTTCCCCGACGTTTCCAAGAACGACATTTACGCCCTCGTGCAGGAGCACGCCTATCAGTTCCGCGAGAAAAACAAGACATTCCGCTGCGGCGAGCTTCTGAATAACGCGGGGCTGCCCGCCGAGACGGAGCCCGTCGCCGAGCCGCGCACGCCCGAGTACTACGAGAAGCGCCCCTGTCCGCATCTCGTCTACGACGCTGCCGCGATTTTAGAGGAGATGCTTATCGAACGGGGCGTGTTGTAAGGGGCGAGGTGGGGAAAGAGATAACAATGGGCGCGGCGCCGCTTGCAAAAGCGGCGCCGCGCCCTGAGATTTTTTGCGGCGCAGGTTTTTTATGGGGAAGCGCGGTTTTTATGGGGCGGAGCGGTCGGTCTGACCCGTCCGGTACTCTGTGGCAGTCTGCCCGTAAAACTTGCGGAAGGTGCGGCAGAAATAGCCCGCGTCCGAAAAACCGCTCTCATAGGCGACCGCCGCGACCGTTTTGTTGGTGGTTGCAAGCAGGTCGGCGGCGCGTTTCAACCGGTATTGAATGAGATAGGCAACGGGCGACAGATGGATGCCCCGTCGGAAAAGCTGCAGGGCGCTGCTCTCGCTGATATGGACGGACTGAGCGATCTCCTGCAAGGTGATCTGCCTGTGATAATTTGCATGGATGAATTGCATCATCACTTGCAGCTGCGCGGGCTATGATACTGGAAGGACATCCCGAAGCGGTGGCAGACCGGGCAATCAAAGTATTGGAAGCCTGTCAGGTAGAGGAAGAAGATTTCTTCTGCCATGTGACGCACAAAACATGGGATGTCATTCTCCACGACATACGCAAGGCGCACGAAAATGACAGCGAAAGTGCGCCGGATACCACGCCCGCCGATGAACTGATAAAGGAAGTCCGAAAGGTCATGCAATCCACTGGCGACAGGGTACAGGAATTTCTGGAAATCTTCTGCAAGGCGTTCCAGCTAAAATACAAGCGGCTCACTGACGAGGAAAGAACGACCCTGAAAAAGCTGTTCAAAAGATCGCCGCTAATTAAAAATTCCGGGATCAACTTCCGCCGTAGGCCGTGGAAATGAAAACTGCCGTTGTGGGAACGGGTGTTCCTTCAACGGCAGCTTCTTAATATTATATTTTCAAGAAATCGGCTTTATAACTCAGAAAATTGCATTATAAGTGTTCTTCCATATATTTTGTAAACGCTGGCGTTTTAGACCAGTATTTAATACCCCAATTTTCAAAATTCCATTCTTCTGAATATTCATTACACTCGTAATCAATATAATAAATTTGTTCATCCTGAACAACAAAATTAGTTGGAAAATAGTCTATATTAAGCCCTGCTAATCGGGCTTGCTCGGATATTTCCTTTATTTGTTTCAAATATAATTCCTGCATTTCATCTCTTGCCACTAAATCAAATATTGTAGGACCACTTATATACTCTTTCAATATTCTTTCATTCGGAATATCAATATCTAACATTTTGGGAATTTTAATTCCGGCCTCAGACAAACGCCTATAATCAGTTTGTTCAGCTTGAATTTTGTTGCCAAACGAATAATAAGCACATGGCTCATGATGTATTTGCTTTAGTACATATTGTCGTCCATCTCTCTTCACCAAATAGGAATAGCCACCTTTTCCATGTCCAAGTAACTTAATCACAGCATATGGAGTATTATTTATGTTTATTGTTTTCAGTCTTTCCATTCCCGTTACCATTTCTTCCTTAAATTATTTTTCTAATGTTTCAATACAATGCTCAGAGGAACTCCATGTTTCTTCTACTTCTGTTGCGTGTGGAAATCCAACAGAGGCACCACTAAAAGCTATTTTTTTAGCAGCAAATATCTGCGCATGTTCCAATGCTTTCACTGGTTCCATTCCTTGAGCATAATAATGGAGAAAAGCGGAAAACAACGCATCACCGGCTCCAACAGTATTGACTACTCGCTCTGTCTGTGCGGCTGGAAGATGATATTTTTTCCCACTACTGCGCTCGTACATCATGGCTCCGCACGCACCAAGCCCAACTACACAAAGAGAAAAATGATAGCTGTCTTTTAACCAATTAAGAAATGTCTCGGGTGGACAGGGCAGTCCTTCATCGCTTAAGAACAATATATCTGCTGTTTCTAAAAAATCTCGGTTATATTCGTCATACACATTATTAAGAACATGTACATCAGTAGCAATGATTTTTCCAAGTGTCTTTGCCTTACGAATTAAGGAGCGGTTAAAGCTAATGTTGCAAGCGGCCACAATATCACTATTTTCAAGCATTTGTCCGTAATCATCTGGTTTTAGTTCCTTGTCTTGTATATTTTTCAAATCACAATAAATTTGCCTTCGACCACTTTCGTCGTACAATACAACAGAAACCGGAGTTTGAGGCAAGTCCATCATCAGGTGTGCTTGAATATTATCCGCTTTCAACTGACGAGCGATTCTATCTCCTTCTTCGTCACAAGCACAATATGATAATAAAGAAGGTTTATCTCCAAGTACAGTTAGTGCCTTTGCTATGTTATACGCAACCCCAGCAACATGAGATTCTACTCCAAAAAAAGGATAGTCAATTGGATAATAGTCGATAGGAAAGCGGCGCACCTTAACAGATGTTTCTACATTAACTAAGCCTGATATTAAAATATGCATATTATCTTCTCCAATAGTTACAAAAAAATTTAGTGGTTATACGCTGTTTCATTTTCTACAATCGTCATTGTCCTGTTCCAGCTCAATCACATCCAAAATGTCACAATTCAGGGTCTCACAAATACGGAGCAGCGTTTTCATGCTGATATGCTCGCCCTTGCCCATGTTGGCAATCATATTTGTGGTAAGACCGGCGGCAAGCCGCAAGTCCTCTTTTCTCATATTGCGCTCAACAAGCGTGTGCCAGAGGGGTTTATAGCTTATGTGCATTTATCCTCCTGCCTTTCTCCCGGTTCCGGGGTTTCTGTTCCCATTATATCAAAGTTCTTGCTATTCCACAAACATTTCTTGACACAACCGCCGGTTCCGTCTGGATTGTGCTTTTCCTTTCTTTTCTTGATTACATCTACTTAGCCATAAGCTGGTTGGTTGCTGTAAGGAAGGAGCTTATATCGGCAATAAGCGAGAAAAAGAATTACACTGATAAATTGATATTTCCAAGCAGAACGGCACGGAAAAACTCCGTGCCGGTTTTTTTGCCAAATCTATTTACAATCGGGGAATTTCATGATAAAATCAAGATAAGTCATAAAAAGGCATGACAGCGTGGGCGAATTGCAGGCTTGCACGGCGGAAGGGTGCGCTCGGAAGAAGAGCGCGGGTGCGCTCGGCGAGGGCGGCTCGGAAGAAGAGCGCGCGCTCGGCGAAAGGGCTCGGCGCATATCGCGCGGAAGCGTAACGGGTGCAGCATAGCGCATCATCGGCGCGGCGGAAGAAGGCGGGAAGATACGCATGAAAGTTTTACTCATCTACTACACGGGAACATACAACACGCGCTACCTCACGGATAAGGTCGAGGCGGAATTCGTGCGCCGCGGGCATGAGGTCGACCGCGTGGAGATCAATTGCGATACGCCCGTCAAGGACGTCTCCGCTTACGATCTTTTGGGGTTCGGCTATCCCATCTACGGGTTCAATTCGCCGCTGCCCTTCAACCGCTATACGAAAAAACTCAACGTGCGGGCGGGGCAGGCGTTCTTCATCTACAAGAACAGCGGCGAGACGCTGGCGATGAACAACGCTTCTTCCCGCATTCTGCTGCGGCGCATGCAAAGAAAGGGGGCGGTGCTCAAGGGGGAGTATCACTTCGTGATGCCCTACAACATCCATTTCCCCTTCGAGAAGGACTTCGTGCGGGAAATTCTGGACTACGACAACAAGCTCCTGCGGATCATGATGTATCGGTTGGAGCACGGCATCGTGCAAAGGATCGAGAGCAATCTTTTGTACGACGCAGCCGCGGCGGCGGTGGGCATCCAGAAGGCGGGCGGGGCGATCAACTCCTTTTTGTACCGCGTGGATGAGGAGAGGTGTATCCAATGCGGGCTGTGCGTGAAAAACTGCCCCGAAAAGAACATCCGCTTCGAAGGGGGCAGGGTGAAGTTCGGCCACAGGTGCGATATGTGCATGCGCTGTTCCTTCTACTGCCCGCGGGACGCCGTGCGCATCGGCTTTTTGGAGGGCTGGCGCGTCAACGGCGACTACGGGCTTCGTGCGCTCGACGAGGCGGGGCCGCCCGAAAAGCCCTATATCACCGAAGAAAGCCGCGGGTTTTACAAGTGTTATATCAAGTACTTTGCGAAGATCGACGAAGAGTACGAGCGGCTGTTCGGCTTCGGATGCGGAGAGGCGTACGGCTATGAGGACGCCCCCGAAGAAGAGCGCGCAGTTTGGTGAGTGGAAGAGGAGGAGAGCCGTTCTTCTTGCCTCCCTCTTTGAGGGAGGTGCCCCGAAGGGGCGGAAGGAGTTGGCGCGCCGCGGCTTTGAGCCGCGGCGCGCCCGCGTTTCTCATGATTTTTCGGGAAATGTGCAGAGGGGGCTTGCGTTTTTCTGAGATTTATGGTATAGTGAAGGCGGGTGTAAACTGAATAGGTTGCTCATAAGGTACGAAGCGGCATTTCGTATCTCTATTTCCTTATGAGCGGAAAGTTTACACCCAATAAACGGGGATACAGGATGCAGGGCGTGTCTCCGTTCGGAGGCGCGCTTTTTTACGCCCTGCGAAAAATAATGGAGGGAAAACTTATGAAAAAACTTGGCATTTTGCTGCTTGCGGCTGCCTTTGCGGTCTTTGGGCTGTTCTCGTTTGCCGCCTGCAACGAAGAAACGCTCGGCCCCGGCGACGATCCCATCGTCACCCCTGGGCCCGACGATCCGGGGAAGCCTGAGGAGCCCACTCCACCCGATGAGCCGGAAGCGACCGAGGGGTTGGTGTTTGAATTGATCACCGCAGAAAATAGTGTCGGTTTCGAAGCGTTTTTAGGCGCAGACTTTGAAGATTGTTATGTGTGTATCGGGCTGACGGTTGCCGAGGAGAACGTCGTTATTCCCTCAACATATAACGGGCTGCCCGTTCATGGATTTTACGAGGGATGGATGTATGACATGAGCTCAGATATTGCGAAGGGTATTACCAGTCTCTATTTTCCCGATTCGATACAATTTGTTTTTGTGGCCGATGAGACTTTTGAAAATTTAAGGGAGATTCGCTTGCCGCGCAACGCCAATGCGGTCATACAATTTGATGACTTTTTTTCGGGCTGTGCATTTTATAACGATCCAAGCAACTGGGATAACGGTGCTCTTTATATGGACGATTGGCTGCTTGCGACCAACGGCGATCTGCCCGAGGAATACACCATAAAACAGGGCACAGTCGGGATCGCATTTGGCGCTTTTGCGCAGCAGGATGTTGAGAGCGCTAAAAATCATGTTAAAAAAGTGACCGTCCCGGACAGCGTTCAGGCTCTGTTTGGTTCTTTTGTCGGTTGTGTTTCCTTGGAAGAAGTCGTACTTTCCGATTCGCTCTCTTCCATCGGTTATTATGCGTTCGTAGGGTGCTTTAGTTTGGAGAGCATTTCGATTCCCGATAGTGTCACATCAATCGACTATTATGCTTTTTCAGATAGCGGCTTGACGAATGTCACGATCCCTGACAGCGTTACTTCCATTGGTTATGGGACTTTCTCGAGTTGTGACAGCTTAACGAGTATTGATATCCCCGATAGTGTGACTACAATCGTTGCTAATGCGTTCTATGAATGCGATAGCTTGATGAGCATCATGATTCCCGATAGTGTCACCTCTATCGGCAGAGAGGCGTTTTTGCGTTGCAGCAGTTTGACGAGTGTTGTGATCGGCGACAGCGTCACTTCCATCGGCAGTGAGGCGTTCGCATGGTGTGGAAGTCTAAACTCCGTCTATTATCGAGGCAGTGAAGAAGAGTGGAATGAGATCGAGGTCAGTTGGGGGAATGACGATCTTCTAAATGCAGAAATCGTTTTCAATTACACGGGTGAGTGAGATGTGAGGGGCGGGCGTTTGCTAAGCTGCAAACGCCCGCTTTGCTTCTTCCGCCGCCCTGCTTTACTCCTTCCGTAAGCCCTGCGGGGCACCGTCTCGCGCGAAGGAGAGAACTGCCTTTGCAGCATATCCCGCTTTCTATAATAAGGCGACTCCCTCAGTCTCGCTGCGCTCGACAACTTCTCGCGCGGTAGAGCCCGCGCTCGGTCAGGAAACGGCGCGCACAATGCGCCGTTTCCAAATTCGCAGGCGGCAAAAAGCCCACCGGGCTCTTTGCAAGAAAGCATTTGCTTGTCCCTCAAGAAGGCGCCTATAATAAGGAATGCGGCGCGGCGCCCGATGGGCGCCGCGCCGCTCTGTCTGTTCCAAATATCGGCAAGGTCAGCCGATGGAGATCTTGGTGCAGGGGACTTCGCCTAAAAGGACGGAGCGGATGGTGTAGCGGGCGCTGGCGATAAAAACGGTGGTGCCCTGCGCCGCCGCCTCCTTCACATACTCGAGCTTTGCCTTTGCGCCGTTCGCGCCCGCGCGCGAAGCGCCCGCGCAGTAGCGCTTGCACGCCTCGATGTTGGCAACAAGCTCGTAGGCGTCCTTGCCGCATATCGTGCGGATGAGGGTGGAAGGGTCCTCGGGGTCGGCGTAAATTCCTTCCGTGCTCGTGAAGATGAGAAGGTTTTTCGCCTTCACGAGGCAGGCGATGCGGGAAGCTGTCTCGTCGTTATCGACGCCTTCGAAGACGTGCCCGCCGCATTCTCGCAGCGCCGCGATCTCCATGCGCCTGTTCTCCTCGTTGGAGACGGGGTCGTTGTAGTTGACGATGGGGACGGCGTTCTGCTCGCGGCAGCGAAGGAGAAGCGATTTTAAGTGCTCGCTCTTTTTCTCGTCGTTGAAATGCCCGTGCTCGACGAGCACCTGCCGCACCGAATAGCCGGGGTCGATGAACTGGCGGTAGGTCTGCATGAGGATCGCCTGCCCCTGCGCGGCATAGTCCGTCTTGGCGTTTTCGCCCGTGAGTTCTTTTCCGCCGCGGGAAAGATGGTCGAGACGGCCGATCTCCGTCGCGCCGCTCGACACCCAGATGTAGCCCGGGCGCAGCTCGCGCGAAAGGCGCGCCACGCGCGTATAGTCGATGATGCCGTCCTCTCTGTCGATGAGCGCCATCGAACCGATCTTGCCGACGAGCTCGGTATCGAAAGTCATACTGTCTCCTTTTTGCGCCCGCATGGGGCGCGCCCGCGCCCCATGCGGGCGCTTCTGTTCGGCGCCCCGTGCGGGCGCCCTCCGCACCGAAACGAGCGGCGCGGTCTTTTCTGCCTTATCTTATCATGAACGGCAAAAAATTGCAAATACTTTTCCCATGCGAAAGTTTTTCCTTGTGTTGGCCCTTGCGGGCTGCCTTGTTTTTTCGGGCTGCGATGTCCGCGAGATGTCCTCCCTCAAAGAGATCTCCCTGCCCTATGCGGGGGAGTATTTCTGTCAAAGCCTCACCCTGGGCGGAAGGGACGTGCTGCCCTACTTTGAACGGGCGGTTTTGACGCTGGAGCGCGACGGGGGCTTTTCCCTTGCCTACAAAAGAGCGGGCGGCGGCGAGGGCGGTGTTTCGGGCGCATACCGCATCGACGAGGCGGCGGGGCGCATCTATTTGCGGGTGCGCGGTGCGGAAGGGGAGAGCGAGCGCGGCTTCCCTTACGAAAACGGGCGCATTTTTTTGGAGATGACCGTCTTGGGCAGGCTCCTTTGCGCCGAATTTGCGCCCGCGCCTTAAATTCGCGGCAAAATCATAGAACATACGTTTGTATTTTTGCTCGGGGTGTGCTATAATGGGGGCATGGAAGCGTTGGAACCCATTCGCCTCACCCGCGATCAGGAGGAGGCTGCCGCCCTCATCGAGGAGTGGTTTTTACACCTTTCCAACCAAATATTCGTTCTCTGCGGCTATGCGGGCACGGGGAAGACGTACCTTGTCGATCACGTCGTGCGCGCGCTGGGACTCAAAGCGGGGGAGAGCGCCGTGTTCGTCACGCCGACGGGCAAGGCGGCCTCCGTTTTGCTGCGCGCGGGAACGCCCGCGGGCACGCTGCACAGCCTCATCTATACGCTCGAAGAGGAGGTGGAAGTCAACGAGGACGGCGAAGTCGTCTCCGAACGCTTTCTGCGCTTCGTGCGGCGGGAGAAGATCCCGCAGGAGATCAGGCTCATCGTCGTGGACGAGACGTCGATGGTCTCCGACGAGATGCTCAAAGACCTTCTCTCGTACGGCGTCAAGTGCCTCTTCTGCGGCGACCCCGCGCAGCTGCCGCCCGTCGGGGGGAGCAATACGCTGCTCTCCATGCCCTGCTGTACGCTGACGCAGATCGTGCGGCAGGAGGAGAACGATCCCATCGTGCGGCTCGCGGCGATGGCGCGGGCGGGGCAGCACATCCCCATCGGGGAGTACGGCGAGCACGCCGTCGTCATTCCGGCGCGCGATATCGGGGAGAAGGAGCGGGCGCGACTCTTTCCGAAAGCCGATCAGATCATCGCGGGCACCAACCGCATGCGGGCGCGCATCAATGCGGATACGAGGCGGTACCTCGGCATCTCGCCCGATGCAAAGCTCCCCATCGACGGCGAAAAGCTCATCTGCACGCTGAACAATTGGAGCAAGGCGCTCGATAAGGATAAGACCTTCCACCTCGTCAACGGCATCATCGGCAAGTGCTACAACGTGCGTGAGCAGCAGGACGGGCTCCTGCAGCTCGACTTTCAGGCGGACTTTCTGCCCGACATGTGCCGCGATCTTCCCGCCGACGCGGGCATCTTCACCGAGGGACAGTACTTCCACGGCTACGGCGACAAGGCGTGCCTGCTCGAGAGCGGCGTGCTCGTGCACGAGCGCAATGCGGCGATGCTGCGGCGCTTCAAGGTGCGACGGGAGGATACCATCGACCGCTTTGAATTCGCCTATGCCGTCACCTGCCACAAGGCGCAGGGGTCGGAATACGACTTTGTCATCGTCTTCGACGAGTCGCGCTTCTTCGAGGACAGTTCGCGCTGGCTGTATACCGCCATCACGCGGGCAAAGAAGAAGCTCATCATCGTGAGATAGGCGGTTTGGAAGTCGGCGCGCCCGCGCCGCGAAAGAGGGGCGGCGCGGGCGCGCGGCGGGAATGGCCGCCGAAGGGCTGCCCGGCGGGTGACGGACGGCGGACGGCCGATAAGAAAGGAGAGCAACATGAAATTTCCGTACAAGAGAGTGCTCGTTTTGGGGAACGGGGGTGCGGGGAAGTCGACCTTCGCGCGGGCGATGGGGGAACGGTTTTCTCTGCCCGTCGTCCATCTCGATCGGATCTGGTGGCTGCCGGGATGGGTGAACCGCAGCCGCGAGGAGTTCGATGCGCTCCTCGCGCGCGAACTGGATGCGCCCGCGTGGGTGATGGACGGCAACTACGAGCGCACCCTTTCATGGCGTTTGTGTTATGCCGAGGCGGCGGTGTTTCTGGATCTTTCCGCCGAGGAGTGCCTCAAAAGCGTGCGGGCGCGGGCAGAGGAGTACCGCGGCAGGACGCGCCCCGATATGACGGAGGGCTGCGAGGAGCGGCTCGACGAAGAATTTAAGACGTGGATCGAGACGTATGCGGACGAGACGCGCGGCAAGGTGCTCCGCGCCGTGCAGGCATCGGGGCTGCCGCTTTTTGTCTTCCCTTCGCGCGGGGAGGCTTGGGCGTGGCTGGAAGGCTTCGACCGGCAATGAAATCTGAAGGAAAATAAAACAGGAAGCGGCGGCGCGCCCGAGAGGGCGCGCCGCCGCGTATTTTGCGTATCCTATTCTTCTGTCGGCGGGAGTGCGGGCGGAAGCTCTGCCTTCGCCTCCGCCGTCTCATTCGTTGCGGGCGGAAGTTCTGACGCCTCGGGCTCTGCTTCTGCCGTCTCGGGCTCCGCCGTCTCCGCTGCGGGCGGGGCGGGCGTAGCTTCGGGCGCGCTCTTCAGCATTTTGCGGAGGGTGAAGATCATCGTGAGGAAGCTTGCAAGCCCTCCGATGAGGTTGGAGATCGGCTCGGCGATGAACACGCCGTTGACGCCGAGCGCGCCGATGCGGGGCAGCAGAAGGGTGAGCGGCACGACGATGATGATCTTGCGGAAGAGCGAGAAGAACACCGCCTGTTTCGCCTTGCCGAGCCCGACGAAGGTGCTCTGCCCCGTGAATTGGAACGCCATGAAGAAGAATCCGAAGAAATACAGGTGCATGGCGGGCACGCCGAGATCGAGGAGCTCCCGATCTTCCACGAAGATGGAGAGGAGCGGGCGCGGGAACAGGAAGAGGATGAGCCAGACGAGCGCCATATAGACGATGCCGATGACCGCCGTGAACGCCATCGCGTTCCAGATGCGCCGATATTGCCCTGCGCCTAAGTTATAGCCGATGACGGGCTGCGAAGCGTTCGTCAGCCCCTGGATGGGCAAAGAGACGACGTCGCGCAGGGAGTTGAGCGCCGTCATGATGCCGATATACATATCGCCGAGCATGACGCCGCCCACGCTCTTTAAGGTCGCGTTGCAGGCGATCTGCACGGCTCCGTTGGAGGCGTTCATCACAAAGCCCGTCGTGCCGAGCGCAATGATGCTCTTGAGGATCCGCGCTTCGGGCTTGAAATATTGTTTGCGGAGGCGGAGCGTCGTCTTTTTTCCGCAGAGGAAAAGCAGCACCCACGCCGCCGAGACTGCCTGCGAGAGGACGGTCGCGATGGCGGCGCCCTTGACGCCGAGCCCGAAGGTGAAGATGAAGAGGGGATCGAGCGCGATGTTGACGACCGCCCCCGCCGCGACTGTGATCATGCCGTACTTGGTGTAGCCCTGCACGTTGATGAAGCCGTTCATGCCCGTTGCGAGCATCACGAGCGGCGTGCCGATGAGATAGATGATGAGGTATTCTGCGGCGTAGGGGTACGTTGCGTCGCTCGCGCCGAAGAGATAGAGGATGGGCTTCATGAGGGGATAGCACAGCGCCATTACGAGGAGGGAGCAGCCAAGCAGCGCCGTGAAGGTGTTGCCCATGATCTTTTCGGCGTGCGCCGTCTCGTGACGGCCGCGGTCGATGGAGCAGAGGGGCGCGCCGCCCGTGCCGAAGAGGTTGGTGAAGGCGAGGACGAGCGTCACGATGGGGAAGGTGAGCCCCAGCCCCGTGAAGGCGTTTGCGGAATCTTCGGGGAGATGCCCGATGTAGATGCGGTCGACAAGGTTGTAGAGCATCTGCACGAGCATGGCAACGGTCATCGGCACGGCGAGCCGCACGATGTGTTTTCTGACGCTTCCCTTTGAGAAGTCGTTTTTGATATCGTCGGATGTGTTCATAGTCTGGATTCGGGTGGGGAAGGGATCATCCCGCAAAACTTATTGACGCGATTTTTGTGGGAGCCCTATTACTCCCTCCGTCATAGTGTCGGGTTTTACAACCCCTCCGGCTTGTCTTCGGCAAGCCACCTCCCCTTGCACAGGGGAGGCTATATTGAGGAGGACTTGGCAAGCCACCGTCTCGGCGGCGCAAGGGAAACGCCGCCTCGGTCAGGGAATGCCCCGAACAATGGGGCATTCCCAAGTTCGCAGGCGGCAAAGAGCCCACCGGGCTCTTCGCAAGAATGCGCCTGCTCACCCCTTACACAGGGGAGGCTATCATAAGGAATCTTTTCTAAAAATAACTTCCGCGAGGAGGGTTTCCCTCCGCTGCGGGACTCAATTTGTACCCGCAGGGCATACATACCATACTTGGTACTTATTGTCCTTAGAATGACAACAAGGTGCGTGGGCGAAACAGCAAGTTAAAATCAACAAACTCTTCTCGCGCGGTAGTGCCCGCGCTCGGTCAGGAAACGGCGCGTACAATGCGCCGTTTCCAAGCTCGAAAGCGGTCAAAGCCACACCGTGGCTTTGCCAAGAAAGCGCTTTCTCGCCCTCGGCGCGAAGATTTCCCGAAGGGAAAGATTTGCGCCGAAACTCACTTTTTATACGCCCCTCTTGCGTGGAGGATCCAGAGGGAACGGTCGAGGGGGTCGACGCCCACGCGCTCGCGCGCTTCGCCCACGCCCTCGGGGCAGGGGTAATATCCTTTGAGCTTCAAAAGGAACGCCGCCCTGCCGCCCGAAAGAGAGGCGGCGAGCTCGTTGAGCCCGAACGTCTCGCCCGCGGGGATGTCGGCTTCCAGCGAAAATGCGCCGCCTTCCACGACGGGGGGATCGAGAACGGCGCGGCGCTCCCTGAGCGCCGAAAGGAGCTTGCCCATCGCCTGTTCGGGCGCGGTGAGGGAAAGGCGCAGGACGGGCTCTAAAAGCACGCTCCCCGCATTGCGGAGGCCGTCGTGGATGCCCATCGGGGTCGCGACAAAAAAGTCAAGGGGATGGGTGTGCTGCGGGTGGTCTTCGCCGTCGACAAGCGTCACTTTGAGGTCGGTCACCTTCCAGCCCAGCCGCCCCTGTTCCAAAGCGCGCGGCACCGAGACGCGGACGTGCTCCTGATAGCGGTAGGCGATCTTCTTTTCCGAACACACGCTCTCATAGACGAGCCCGCTGCCCGCAGGAAGCGGTTTGAGGCAAAACTTGACGACCGCCCAGCAGGGTTTGGGCATGGTGTAGCATTCGAAGCCCCAGGCGGGGCGGGCGATCGTCTCGCGGTAGACGACGGAGGGCGCGCCGATCGCGGCGTTGAGACGGAAGCGTTCGAGAAGGGTGTCTTTTAAGACTTCCGCCTGCACCGAGCCTGCGATCGCAACGCTTAGGTGCCGCTTTTCGGGCACCCATTCGAGGGCGAGCGAGGGCCATTCGTCGGAAAGTTCTTCGAGCGCCGCTTTGAGGGCGGGGAGCTTGTCGGGCTCTGCCGTCACCTGCACGCGGAGATAGGCTTCGGGAACGGTATAGAAGACGGGCGGGGGAGCACCCAAGAAGTCGCCCGCGCGCACGTCGGAAAGCCCCGTGACGGCGCCCGTTTCGCCGTCGCGGAGGAGGTCGGTATCTTCATATTTGCCGCCGCGGATGCGCTTTAGCTGCCCCGCTTTGAAAGAATTGCCCGTGCGGGCGTTTTCCACTTCCTGCCGCACCGAAAGCGTGCCGCCGAAGAGGCGGATGTGGGCGAGCTTCCCGAGGTTCGGGCGGTGCTCCACCTGATAGACGAAGGCGGAGAAGGGAGCGTCTTCGTGACGTGGAAAGGAGAAATACGACGTGAGGACAAAGAGGAGCTCTCTGACGCCCGCGCCCGTGCGCGCGCTGCCGTAAAGGAGAGGGACGATGCTGCCTTCGGAACACGCCTGTGTGAGGGCGGATCTGAGGCGTTCTTCGGGAAGCGCGCCCGAAAGATAGCTTTCGAGCAGGGCTTCGTCGGAAAGGGCGGTGACGGCGTCCTCTTCGAACGCGGGGGAGGGGAGAGAGGCGGGCGTGTTACAGGAAAGCACTTCGCGTTTGATACGGGAAAGAAGAGCCGCGGTGACGGCGGAAGGATCGGGCTCTAAATCGCACTTGTTCACGAAGACGGCAAAGGGCAGGCGGCGCGCTTCGAGCATGGACAAAAGGAGCTCGGTCTGCGCTTCCACGCCGTCGCGCGCGGAGACGACGAGGACGGCGGCGTCGATGGCTGCCATCGCGAGCTCGGTCTCTTCGGAAAGATCGGCGTGGCCCGGGGTGTCGATGAGGTCGATCGTGGTGCCGTTGTATGCAAATGTGACGGTCGCATCGCGCACGGAGATGCCGCGGGCGCGCTCGATCGCGAGAAAGTCGGTGGCGGCGGTGCCGCTGTCCACGCTGCCCTCCCGCCGAAGGACGCCGCCCTCCAGGAGGATGCGTTCGGAGAGCGTCGTCTTGCCCGCGTCGATGTGCGCGAAGATACCGATGTTGAGCGTCTTCATGCGTGTATTGTAACACGGACGGGGGAGAATGTCAAGAACGGGCGGGAAAGGGGGATGGAAGCTTACTCCCTCAGTCACGACACCGAAGCAAACTTCGGATGTCGTGACAGCTCCCTCAAGAAGGCGCCTAAAATAAGGAGATGCCCTGCGGAGGTGATGCGGGGCGGGCAGAAGGGAAATTTGCAAAAAACCCTTTACACGGGGGCGATTTTGGTATATAATGGGAAAGAGTGAATTTTGCAAAGGAGGTGGTGCAGATGCAGATCGTTTACGAGCATTGGAAGTATATCGTCAAACACATCTGGTTCATTTTGCCCTTTGCCGTCATCCCTGCGCTCTTTCTTTCCCTTTCTATGGACTTTTCCGCCATCGAGGCGTTCTGGCGGGGGCTCTTTTCGGGAGACTTCGTGACCGACTGGTTTGAAATTTTCTGCGCGTGGAGCCTCTTCGGCTTCGGCAGCGTGCTCGATATCATTTATGCCGTCTGCGGCATCGTGTGTACGCTCGTCTTTATGTCGCTCATCCTGGCGTTCGTCGAAAAGCATATGCGCATCGGCAAGCGCACTTTAAGCGGCATCCTTTCGCAAGTGCGCGGCGTCTTCCCGCCCGTCTTAGGCATGATGCTCGTCATCTTCGCCTTTTACGAGGTATGGGCGCTCGTTCTTTCCGCCATGCTCTATTCCATCGTCTCGGCAGGGACGGAGGCGGCAGTCATCGCGCTCTCCATCCTCGTCATCCTCGTCTTTCTGGGGGCATTGCTGTACCTTATCTCGCTCGTTTATTTGTGCCTTCCGTGCATGCAGATGACGGGGCTCGGGCCCTTCCAGTCGCTGCTTTACTCCTACCGCCTGATGGTGGGCGTGCGCGGGAAGCTGCTTTTATCCCTCCTCATGTCCTTTGCGCCCGCGGGGCTCATCGTGTGGGGGGCTTCCTTCCTGCCCGAGGCGGCTTCCGTCCTCATCTGCCTCGTGCTCTTCACCTTCCTCTTCATGAGCTACTGCGTCCGCATGGAGACCTTCTATTTCGAAACGGACAAGCTCGACAGGGAAGACCTTCTTTTAAGTTACAGGGAGCTTTGATATGGCGATCAAACGTGCGCTGCGTCTTTTAATCGACAATTTCTATAACGTCTTCAAACTGCTCTTATACCGCCTCGTGATGGGAGCGCTCTTTGTGGGGCTTTCCTACTTTATCCTCGACCTGGGGCTGAGGAGCCTTCTCGAAGGGCCGGAAGTGGAGCATGTCCTCACGATGGTGGGAGATTTCTTCGAAGCGCTCGTTTCGGGCAAGACCGCTTACCTGGAAAGCTTCCGCGGGAACTTCGTGGAGGCGTTGAAAGCGCTCTTCACCGCCTTTACCGCCGACCTCGGCTCCATCATCGGGTCGTTTGCGGGGGTCGTCGTGCTCTATCTCGTGTTCCGTTTTTTGAACGGCATGGCGACGTTCGGCATGATGAGCATCTCCTACGACCGCCTCTCCACCTTCGGGAAGACGAGCTTTTCGGCGGCGTTCTTCGAAAATCTGGGCAGGGCGGTGCGCTATCACCTGCTGTATGTGCCCATCTCCTTCGTCTATGACGTTCTGGCGCTCGTCTTGTGCTGGTTTTTCTTCTTCTACACGCCCTCGCTGCTGGGCGATACGAGCGTTCTGACGGTGTTTTTGGGGCTTTCGCTCACCGTCGCCGTCTATATCGTGCTGCAGGCGGTCAAGCTCACCTTCATCTCTTCGTGGATGCCTTACGCCGTGGAAAACAAGAAGGTGCTTGCAGGGCTTCGCGACAGCTTCACGCTCAAGGGCAAATTTTTGCGCCGCTTCGTGAGCTATCTCATTGCCATCTATCTCATGGTCGTCATCAACGTCGTGTGCGGGTTCTGCACGCTGGGGAGCTTCCTCCTCATCACGCTGCCCGCAAGCGCCATCTATCTTCTGTGGCTGCAGCTCGTTTTGTATTATCACGAGAACGGCCGCAAGTATTACCTCCACGCGCGCAAAGTGGTGGGGGATGCCGAGGATATGCCCGTCGAGAGCGAGATCGACCTCGACCTTGAAAGCTGAATCATAAGTGGGGAATCAACGGCGCGCACCCCGCGCCGAGTCAAGGAGTTTATTATGAGTTATAGGGAAAATTATCAGAGCTGGCTGAATGACGCGCGCCTTCCCGAGGCGTGCCGCGAAGAACTGCTTTCCATCAAGGACGATGAGAAGGCGATCGAGTACCGCTTCGGCGGCGAGCTCGAGTTCGGCACCGCGGGCATGCGCGGCATCATCGGCTGCGGCATGAACATGATGAACGTCTTTACCGTCATGCGCGCGACGCAGGGCCTTTCCATGTACATCAAGACGCTCTCGCCCGAAGAACAGGCGCGCGGCGTCGTCATCTCTTACGACACGAGAAGGAACAGCCGCCTCTTTGCCGAGAAGGCCGCTTCCGTCCTTGCAAAGAACGGCATCAAGGCCTACCTTTTCGACGACGTGCACCCCGTGCCCATGCTCTCGTATGCGGTGCGTTACTTAAAGACCATCGCGGGCATCATGATCACGGCGTCGCACAACCCCAAGGAATACAACGGCTATAAGGTCTACGGCGAGGACGGCGCGCAGATGTCCCCCGAGGCGACGGCCATCGTCGTCAAGTACATCGAGGAAATCAAGGACTACCTCTCCGTCACGGGGGACGACAAGAGCCCGCTTATAGAGAGCGTCCCCAAGGAAGTGGACGAGACGTACATTCAGGAACTTTCCAAGCTCACCCTCTCCAAAGAGGCGGTCGAAAAGTGCGGGAAGGATCTGAAGCTCGTCTACACCCCCGTCCACGGCAGCGGCTATGTGCCCGTCATGACCATTCTGAAGAAGCTGGGCATCAACGTGACCGTCGTCGAGGAACAGACCGTCAAGGATACCGAATTTTCCACCGTCAAGGTGCCCAACCCCGAGTTCAAGGAGACGCTCTCGATGGGCATCGACCTTGCGAACAAGATCAAGGCGGACGTCGTGTTCGGCACCGACCCCGACTCCGACCGCCTCGGCGTCGCCGTCAAGGACGACAAGGGCGAGTTCATCGCGCTTTCGGGCAATCAGGTGGGCATTCTGCTGCTCGACTATATCCTCACCCGCCTCAAGGAGGAGAACGCGCTGCCCAAGAACGCCGCCGTCGTCAAGTCCTTCGTTTCGACGGGCATGGCAAAGGCGATCTGCGATGATTTCGGCGTCGCCATGTTCGAAACGCCCGTCGGCTTCAAGTTCATCGGCGAAAAGATCAAGCAGTGGGAACAGGACGGCTCGCATACCTATGTGTTCGGGTTCGAGGAATCGTGCGGGTACCTGCGCGGCACCCACGCGCGCGACAAGGACGCCGTCGTCGCCTCCATGCTCTGCGCCGAGATGGTCTGCTATTACACCTACATCGGCAAGACGGTCTGGGGCAGATTGCAGGAAATTTACGCAAAGTACGGCTTCGTGCTCGATAAGAACATCTCCATCCAGTATTCGGGCCTCAATGCCATGAAGGAGATGAACGCCGTCGTCGACGCGCTCAAGACGCACAAGGTCGCAAGCTTCGGCTCGCTCGAAGTGGAGGCGGTGCGCGATTATTCTTCTTCCGTCCGCCGCGACAGGGAGGGGAAGGAGTCGCACATCGACATCCCCAAGTGCAACTGCGTCTACTACGAACTTTCGGGCGGTTCCTTCGTCTGCGTGCGCCCTTCGGGCACCGAACCCAAGCTCAAGATCTATTACTCCATCCGCGCCAAGGACGAGGCGGCGGCAGAGGCGGAGCTGGAAAAGTGCAAGGCTTCCGTCGAAGCGCTGCTTGCAAGCGTGAAATAACATTTGATTTCCGGGCGCCGCCCGCGGCTTTTCGCCGCGGGCGGCGCTATTCTTTCCGAGGCGGGAGAGCCCGCCTCGGACACCGTATTTTCCCTTGATCTGCGCGGGGCGGGCAATATGGTTTAGATTTATCTGAAATGTTCTCGATTTGATTGACAATTCGCTCCGGATTTGTTATCATTTGTTATACTAAAGACAGGCGATCGCCGGGGGCGCCAAGCGTCCGCCGCGGGAGGAGGGCTATGATCTATCTCAAAGATTTCAGACAGGGGAGGCTGCTGTATGAGGCGCTCGATTCGGATATCCGTCTCGGCATCCTCAACGAGCTGCTGCAGAAGGGGGAGCTCAACCTCGCCTATTTTGCGAAGGCGTTCAACGTCTCCAACGGGGCGATCACGGCGCACATCAAAAAGCTCTACGAGGCGGGGCTCATCGAGATCACGACCTCCTCGGGCAAGCGCGGCACGCAGAAGATCTGCCGCCTCGCCGCCGATAAGATCGTCATCGATTTCGTCAACGAGGTGCAGGCGGAAGGCAGGGTGGAGAGCGCGCATATCGACATCGGCCATTATGTGAGTTACGACATCCACCCGACCTGCGGGCTCGGCACGTCTGAAAAAGCCATCGGCCGTTTCGACGACCCGTGCTGCTTTTCCTATCCCGAGCGCATCAAGGCAGGCATTTTGTGGTTCGCGTGGGGGCATGTGGAGTACCTCATCCCCAATTATCTGACGCCCGAGTCCGAGCTCCTCGAACTGCAGTTTTCCATGGAGCTTGCGAGCGAGGCGCCCGGCTATGCCGCGTACTATCCGAGCGACATCTACTTTGCCGTCAACGGGCACGAGCTGGGGTATTTCAAGAGCCGCGGCGAGTACAACGACCGCACAGGCAACTGCAACCCCGCCTGGTGGTGCGGGAACCTCGGTCAATACGGCAAGAAGGTGCTCGTCGTCGTCAACCGCAAGGGGAGCTATATCTGCGGGCTCAAAGTTTCCGAAACGACGCTCGACGATCTCGACTTAAAGGCGGGCGATCAGATCCGCTTCCGCATCTTCGTTCCCGAAGACGCCGTACACCGCGGGGGCGTGACCCTCTTCGGCCGCGGCTTCGGAGATTATGATGAGGGGATCGTGTGCAACTTTGTCTGCAAATAGTTCGAGGAAATGTATGCGGCGAAATACTTTGTCGAGCTTGCGTTTTGCCTTGGTCTCGTCGGAGCAAGGCGAATTTTGCGGGCGTCCGCCTTACGGCAAACGCCGCGCCTATAACGCCTGCTCCTCCTCTTCCCGCAAATCTTTTGCTTCGCAAAATCTTTGCGGGATCCCTGTAAGCTCCTTCAAGTTTTCCTCGCGCTCCTTGTCTTGCTTGCATCTCTTTCCTCTCACTTCGGTTCAATGGCTTTGAGAGCTTTCAAACTTCGCGTTAATTGGCTTTGAGGGCTTCCGAACTTCGGTTCAATGGGCGTTGGCGTCGAGTTAAACTTCGGTTCAATGGGCGTTGGCGGTTGATGGATAAGACTCCTTCCCTCTGCTCCGCTTGACACCGTCTCGCGCGGTAGAGACCGCGCTTCGGTCAGGAAATGGCACGCTCCATGTGCCATTTCCAAGCTCGAAAGCGGTCAAAGCCCCACCTCGTCGCGGCAAGGCGTTTTGGTCTGCGGCGCGCTTCGTTTGCCGCATGACCTTATATGCCTGCCGCTCCTCTTCCCACAAAACTCGCGTAGCGAGTTTTGTGGGAACCCTGAAAGACAAGAAAGCGCTTTCTCGCCCTCAAACTCACCCCAAAAAAAGACGCAGTATTTTATTGGGGACCCCGAGGAGGGAGGCAAGGGAGAGGCGGGTCCCCCACTTAAAATAAGGTATTTCAGGTGATCGTATGGATATTTCTGCACTTTCTGCAAGGTTTCATGTCAATGCGGAGCGCGCCGTAAACGGAGCGTTCCCCGTCTTTGAAGGCCGCGTGAAGGAGAAGCGCGTGCTGCTCGTTTCGGACGCCGTTACGCGCCGTTTTGCAGAGCCGCTTCTCGTTTCCCTCAAAGCAAGCGGCGTTCATGCTGCGCTCTTTTCTCTCCCCGAAGAGGAACCCGTCGCCGATGAGGAGACGGTCGCCCGCGTGATGGCGGCGGGGGAAGGATATGACTATCTCCTCGCCGTGGGGTCGGGCACCCTGAACGATCTTTGCAAGCGCGCGGGCTTTCTTCTCCACAAGGAGAGCGGCGTGTATGCGACGGCGCCCTCGATGGACGGCTATACGTCGGGCGTTACGCCCCTCATCGAGAAGGGGTTCAAGATCACGCGCGACGCGCAGACGGCTTCCGACGTTTTAATGGACTTTTCCGTCCTCAAAGCGGCGCCCTCCGTTATGATCGGCGCGGGCGTGGGGGATATCCTTGCAAAATATTGTTGCCTCACCGACTGGCGCATCGCGCGCGATCTCAAGGGCGAGAAATACAACGAGGAAGCCGCTTCCCTCATGTATAACGCCGTGCGCGCTTCCAATGACAGCCTGCCCGCCCTGTTCGCGGGGAAGGAAGAGGGCGTGGAAAAGCTCATGGAAGCGCTCCTCATCTCGGGCTATGCGATGGTCATTGCAGGCAGCTCCCGCCCCGCTTCGGGCGCGGAGCACCACATGAGCCACTTCCTCGAGATGGACTTTCTGCGCCGCGGCGAGCGCATTCCCCTCCACGGCATCAAGGTGGGGCTGGGGACGGCGGTCTCGCTCTATCTCTATCATACCCTCGGCAGCCGCGCAGATTTCAAGGGGAAGGACGTCGTCCTCAAAGAGGCGGAAGGGCTGCCTTCCTCTGAATTCGTGCTCGACACCTTAGGAAAGCTGGACTGCCCCACGCGCTTTTCCGAATTGGGCGTTCCCCGCGAGACGGTGCGCACGATGTTCTTTGAGGCGTACAAGATCCGCGACCGCTTCACCATCCTCGCCCTCTACAACGAGGAGGGGCTGATGAAGGATGCCGCGGAGGAACTTTTGGAGAAGTTCTACTGATGCAGGCGGGCATTTCGACGGCGACGCTCTTTTTGCGCCGCAACAACGAGGACGCGCTCGCCCTCTTTTCGGAGTGGGGCGTGCCCGTCTGCGAGGTGTTTCTGACGTCCTTCTGTGAGTACGAACCTTCCTTTGCGCGGCTGTGCGCCGAGAAAAAGGGGGCGGTGAAGGCGCATTCCGTGCACGTCCTCAACACGCAGTTCGAACCGCAGCTGTATGCCGAGCATCCGCGCGTCGTGGGGGACGCCTTTTCCCTCCTTTCCCGCACGATGGAGTGCGCGAACATCCTCGGGGCAAAGCATTACACCTTCCACGGAGTGGCGCGCATCAAGCGCACCTACCGCGAAAACCTCGTGCGTTCGGGGAAGCAGACGCAGAAGATCGCTAGAGCGTGCGAAAAGTCCGGCGTTTCCTTATGCTATGAGAACGTGGAGTGGGCGCTGTATAACCGCCCGGGCGTCTTTTCCGTTCTGAAAGAGTACTGCCCCACTCTTCGCGGGGTGCTCGATCTCAAGCAGGCGCGCATCACGGGATACGACTACTTTGACTATCTGAAGGAGATGGGTGCTTCCCTTTCCCACGTCCATGTGAGCGATATCACGGCGGAGGGCAAACTGTGCCTTCCGGGGAAGGGCGTCACCGATTTTCCGCTGCTTTTGAAGCGGCTCCGCGACGCAGGCTTCGACGGGCCGCTCCTCATCGAAAACTATTCGGGCGACTTCGGGGAAGAGGAGGAACTCAAAGCTTCCTTCGAGTGGCTTTCCGATACCATCGAACACAACCAATAACGATATGCTGCAAGTAAGAGACCTGACCAAATCTTATACGACCAAGGGGGAGAAAGTCGACGCGCTCGATCATGTGTCGCTCGATTTCCCCGAAACGGGCATGGTGTTTTTGCTCGGAAAATCGGGGAGCGGGAAGAGCACCCTCCTCAACGTGACGGGCGGGCTGGACGCGCCCGACGAGGGCGAGATCATCGTCAAAGGCAAGTCTTCCAAGGACTTTACGGGGAGCGATTTCGATTCCTACCGCAATACCTACGTCGGCTTCATCTTCCAGGAGTACAACATCCTCAACGAACTGACGGTGGGGGAGAACGTCGCCCTTGCGCTCGAACTGCAGGGGAAACCCCGCGACAAGGCGCGCATCGACGAGCTGTTGTCCATGGTCGACATGCAGGGGTATGCCGACCGCAAGCCCAACACGCTCTCGGGCGGGCAGAAGCAGCGCGTCGCCATCGCGCGGGCGCTCGTCAAGGAGCCCGAGATCATCATGGCGGACGAGCCGACGGGCGCGCTTGACTCGGCAACGGGCGCGCAGGTGTTTGATACGCTCAAAAAGCTTTCCAAAGAAAAGCTCGTCGTCATCGTCTCGCACGACAGGGAATTCGCCGAGACGTATGCAGACCGCATCATCGAACTCAAAGACGGGAAGATCGTTTCCGACGTGACGCGCTCCGAAGAGGAGCGGGAACGGGAGAACGTCACCGAGGCGGGGCCCAAGAAGCTTGCCGTTCTGAGCGGCGCCGCCATGACGAAGGAGGACGAGGCGCGCGTCGTCGCCTTCCTGCGTGCGCACAAAGGGGGCATCCTGCTCTCTGCGGAGAAGGAAGATCTTGCCGAAGAGCGGAAGGAAGCGGGAACGTTTGCACCCACCGCTTCCGCGCCTGCGCCGCGCGAAGCGGACACCGCCCGCTTCCTGCCGTCGCGCTTCCCCGCGCGCTATGCCTTCAAGATGGGCTTCGCGAGCCTTCGGTTCAAGCCCTTCCGCCTCGTTGTGACCGTCTTCCTCGCCGCCATCGCCTTCATCGTGTTCGGCATCTTTTCGACGATGCTCACCTATTCGCCCGCCGATATGGGCGTTTCGGGCCTTCTCAACGCGGGGTACGGCGCCGCCGTGCTCCAGAAGAAGCTCATCATGCACGCCGTCGATCAAAACGGGCAGTCTTATACGCGCCGCCTGCCCGCGGGGGCGAAGTCGTGCAACTTCGTCGAGGAGGAAGTTTCCGCCCTTTCCGGGCAGTCGGGCATCGCCTTTATCCCCGTGTTCGACTATGCCGCGGCGGTGCTCAGCATCTCGCCTTCCTTCGGCCTTTCGGGAAAGGAAGCCGAGGAGAAGAGCGTCTACTACGGAGTGATGGACAGCTTTTCGGGCTTTGCGGAAGCTTCCGCCATCCGCGAAGAGCACGGCATCGGGATCGTCGCGGGGCGCGCCCCCGAAGAGGAGACGGAGTGTATGATCTCCCTTCCCGTCGCCGAAGCATTCGTGGAGTTCGGCTTCCGCAGCTCTTCCGACGCCGAGACGCAAGCGATCGGGAGCGCAGAAGAGCTCCTCGGGAAGACCATCCGCATCAACGTGGGCATCATGAGCACCGTCTATGTGACGGTGACGGGCATCTTCGACGCGGGCGAGGACTTTTCCGCCTACGACGATCTCCGCACGCAGGAACTCTCCGCCGAGGAGGAAGGGGAGCTTGAGGAGACCTTCTCCGACGTCTATTTCAATTCCATGGCGTCCGTCTGCTTTGTTTCGGACGGCTTTTACGAGTACAACCGCAAATTCGATGCGGCGGAGCGGGAGTACCGCTCGCTGCTGCGCCTCGTGCAGGACAACAACGGCACGACGGCTTACACCGAGGAGTCGGAGAGCGCAAGGCGGTATCAGCGGCTTATAGCGCCCCTTTCGGAGCAGCCCGAGAAGATCGCGGAAGCGCTCTTTGCCTACTACGGCAGGGTGGAGGAAGCGCGCGGCCTTGCCTATTCGATGCCCTATGCCTATCTTTCGGGCATCGACGAGGGACAGGAGGTCTATGAGCTCATCTTCCCCGTCATCGGGTCGGCGGCGGGCGTGCTCGCCGTGTTTGCGGCGCTGCTGCTTTTCAGCTTCATTTCGGCGAGCATCAATGCCAAGAAGAAGGAGATCGGCATCTTGCGGGCGGTGGGCGCGCGGGGCATCGACGTGTTTAAGATCTTCATCGTCGAGGGCATCGCCGTCACCCTCCTGTGCCTTCTCTTCGGCATCGCGGGCAGCCTTGCCGCCTGCACCGTCACCAACGGCATCCTCATTGCGGAAGGGGTGCTTTCGTACAACTTCTTCCTCTTCGGGTGGAAGAACGCGCTCATCCTTTTGGGCATCGCCGCCGCGACGGCGCTCATCGCAACGTGCATCCCCGTCTCCGTCTTTTCTGCGAAGAAACCAGTCGAAGCCATCCGCTCCGTGTAAGGCGTGAGCCGCGCAAAAAAGGACGCAAAAAGTGTTTTCTCGCGGCGTAAAAAAATTGACAAGGGAAAAAAAGTCTGCTATAATGGGCAGGCAACTTGAAAGAGGGCAAATAAGTGCTGCGGCGAAGGAGGGTTGAATAGGATGTCTACCATCAGAGTCGGCGATAACGAGAATCTCGAAAACGCGCTGCGCCGTTTCAAGAGAAAGTGCTCCCGCGACGGCATCATCGGGGATCTCCGCAAGAAGGAGTTCTACGAAAAGCCTTCCGTGAAGAAGAGAAAGAAGGCGGAAGCAGCCAGAAAGAGAAGCAGAAACTAAGGATAAGAACCGTAACGGAAGTTACGGTTTTTTTCTTGCAAAAAATGTCGAAACCAAGAGAATTTTGGGGAAGCGGGGCGAAAACTATGGAGCGGACGTTGAAATCGCTTGCAAAAGAGGCCAAGGCGCGCATGAAGAAGGGGTTCTGGAGACAGTGCGAGGAGGAACTTGACGCGCATCTCAAAGACGCGCGCGAGCAGGGGATCAGCGAAAGCAGGATGGAGCGGTACTTCAAGGGCAAGGTCGCGGGGCACATCAAGGGCGAAGCGCCCGACGAGTTTTATCTCAAAGTCAAAAAGCTGCTCCTCGAAGAGGGGGAAGTTTCGGACGCCATCGGGCGGCTCACCGACAAGGAGTATTACGCGACGCTCTCCTATGCCGAAAAGCAGCGCTATACCCTGGAGCTTTCGGAAAAGTACTTAAAAGCGCTGGAGCGCTTCAAGCGGGAGGAGCAGTTCGAAAGAAGAAAGCAGGCAAAGCCGCAGGGATGAGGGTTTGCCGGGGGCGGGCAGTTTGACGCGAAGGACGGGCGAGGGCGCTTCCGTTTGCGTTCGGCGGCGGGTGAGGCTTTGCAGGGGGCGGGAGCGGTTTCCGATGCTTGTTTGAGCTGCGTCCAATCGCTTGTCGAAACGCGGCGGATATGATATAATATCCTCCATGAACGTTTTGGACTTGAACGAAGAACAGCGGCTGCCCGTCGAGACGACGGAGGGGGCCGTTCTGGTGCTCGCGGGGGCGGGCAGCGGCAAGACGCGCGTTTTGACGGCGCGCATCGCGCACCTCGTGGGGGATATGGGGGTGCCGCCCGAGAACATTCTCGCCATCACCTTCACCAACAAGGCGGCGAACGAGATGCGGGAGCGCCTTTCCGCCATCGCCGATACGCGGCGGATGTGGGTGAGCACCATCCATTCCATGTGCGTGCGCATCTTGCGGATGTACGCCGACCGCAGAGGACTCACGCAGAACTTTTCCATCTATTCGGAGCAGGAACGCTCCGCCGTCATCAAGCAGGCCTTCAAGGAGTGCAATTTTGAAGAGGAGAGCTTGCTCAAGAGCATCAAGTGGCACATCTCCAACGCCAAGATGCTGGGGCTCTCGCCCTCGGAGTACGCCGTGCAGCACCGCGCGGAGCGCAACGTCGAGGAGGCGGTGAAGGTCTACGAGAAGTACGACGCGCACTTGAAGCAGAACAACGCGCTCGACTTTGACGATCTTCTGACCGAGGCCCGCGCGCTGCTTGCCTCCGACCGCGACGCGCGGGAATACCTTGCGGGCAAGTTCCGCTATATCCACGTCGACGAGTTTCAGGATACCAACGCCGTGCAGTTCGACATCGCCAAGATGCTTGCGAGCGTACACGGCAACCTCTTCGTGGTGGGCGACGACGACCAGTCCATCTACGGCTGGCGGGGCGCGCAGATCGAGAACATCCTGCACTTCGAGCGCACCTACCCCACGGCCAGGACCTTCAAGCTGCAGCAGAATTACCGCTCGACAAAGGCCATCCTCTCGCTTGCGAACGCCTCCATCGCGCACAATCTCAACCGCAAGGGAAAGAAGCTTTGGACGGAGAACGAGGAGGGGGATAAGCCCGTTTGGTACGAATCGGACGAGGAGACGGGGGAGGCGCTGTATGCGGCGCGCATCATCGCGGAGCTTCGGCGCGAGGGCTACAAGCTCTCCGATTTTGCCGTGCTCATGCGCATCAACGCGCTCACGCGCTCGTACGAGCAGGAATTTACCAAGTATGGCATCTCCTACAAGGTGTTCGGCGGCTTCCGCTTCTTTGAGCGCAAGGAGATCAAGGATGCGCTCGCTTACTTGCGCCTCATCGCCAATCCGTTTGACAGCGAGGCGGTCTCGCGCATCATCAACGTGCCGCGGCGGGGCATCGGCGAAAGGACGATGGAGGCGCTGCGCGCCTACGCGGAACAAGAGGAGCTCTCCCTCTACGACGCCGTTCTGGACTGCGACCTTCTCCCCCTCGGTGAGGCGGTAAAAAGCAAGCTCCGCGCCTTCGGAAAGTACATCAAAGATCTCGTCATCCTGGCGCAGGAAGCGCCCGTCAACGAGCTGTGCAATACGCTGATGGAAACTTCGGGCATGAAGGAGATGTATCTCGACGGCACGGACGAGGGGGCGGCGAAGCGGGCGAATCTCGATGAGTTTTTGAACTCCGTCGAAGAGTTCGTGCATCTCAACCCCGAGGCGACGCTCTCCGACTACTTGCAGCAGATCACCCTCTACTCGGACACCGACGAGATGGACGAGGATGACTATGTGACCATCGCCACCATCCATGCCGTCAAGGGCCTGGAGTTCCGCTGCGTGTTTTTGTGCGGGCTCGAGGAGAACATCATGCCCACCTCGCGTGCGCAGGACGACCCCGCCGCGCTCGAGGAGGAACGGCGGCTCATGTACGTCGCCATCACGCGGGCGCGGGAAAAGCTGTGGCTGACGCGCAGCCGCTCGCGCTATCTCTACGGCAAGCGCGAGCCCACCGTGCGCTCGGAGTTCATCGATGAGCTCAAGGATGAGCTGGGTATTGAGGACGTCAAGGCACGCTATTCGGGCGACTACGGCGACGAGGACTTCGGCTATGGCTCCTACGGCTATGGCGCGGGCGGCGGCGCACGGCGCTCGTCGGGCTACGGCTCCTACGGCGGTTATAGCAATTCCGCGCCGCGGCGGGTGGGACGGGCCTCCGATGCGGACGAGGGCGCTTATCGTACCTTCGGCAGCGGCAGCAGGCCGCAAAGGAGCGCCGCAAAGAGCGCCTCTTCCGCCAAAAAGGAGCCCGTGCGCTTCGGCAACGTGGGCGTCCGCCCCGCTCCTTCGGGGACGGGGAGCGCGGCAAACACGGCGAAGTCGGGCGCCGATCTTTCGCGCTTCCAAGAGGGTGCGCGGGTGCGTCATCCCCGCTTCGGCGACGGCGTCATCACGGGCGTGCGCGGCGCGGGCGGCAACCTCATCGTCACCGTCCGCTTCGAGAAGGCGGGGAATAAGGATTTGGCGGCGGCGCTGGCGCCTCTCGAAGTCCTCCTTTGAAAAGGATCTGCGGCGCAATACTTTGTCGAGCTTCGGCAACCCTTAGTCACTTACTCGTCGGAGCAAGGCAAATTTCGCCTGCCCCTCTTTTTGTCGGGGCAGGGCTTTGATGCCTGCTCCTCCTCTTCCCACAAAACTCGCTGCGCGACTTTTGCGGGAGCCCTGTAAGCTCCCTTGCCGTTTGCGCGGGCTCCTCGTCTTGCTTGCATCTTCTTTCCAAAGGTTCGCTTGGCCGAGAGGTGATGGAATACCATGTCGGGCTTGCGTTTTGCCTTGGTCACTTACTCGTCGGGGCAAGGCGTGACGGAAGGGCCGTTGCGCACACGCAGTTCCGACCTTTACAACCCTCCCGCCTCACTCCGTTCGGCACCCTCCCTTACACAGGGAGGGCATAAAACAAGGTGACTCCCTCAGCCTGCTTCGCAGACAGCTCCCACAATTTATCCCCAAAAAATACTGCGTCTTTTTTTGGGAGCCCGAAGAGGAGGTCAAAATGAGGAATTGAAAAAGATAAGGACAGTATCATGAACGAACGTATGAAGGAACTCGTCGGGATCCTCAACCGATGGGCATATGAATACTATGTGCTGGACGCGCCCTCGGTGGAGGACCGCGAGTACGACAGGCTCTACGATGAGCTTCGCGAGCTCGAGCGGACGACGGGCGTCGTGCTGCCCGATTCCCCCACGCGGCGGGTGGGCGGCGAGCCCGTCAAGGGCTTTGAACGACACAAACATATCGCGCGGCTTTTCAGCCTCGATAAGGCGGTCTCGGAAGACGAGCTTTCCGCCTTCTTTACGCGCGTTCAGAAGGCGGCAAACCCCACCTATACCGTCGAATACAAGTTCGACGGGCTCACGATGTGCCTCACTTACAAAAACGGCGCTTTCGTGTGCGCTTCCACGCGCGGCAACGGCGTCGAGGGGGAAGACGTCACCGCGCAGGCGCTCACGCTGCACAGTTTCCCCCTTTCCATTTCCTACAAAGGCACGCTCGAAGTGCGCGGCGAGGCGGTGATGCGGCTCTCCGTCCTCGAACAGTACAACCGCGAGCATCCCGACGAGCCCTTGAAGAACGCCCGCAACGCGGCGGCGGGGGCGATCCGCAACCTCGACCCCAAACAGACGGCGCTCCGCCGCCCCGAAATTTTGTTCTACGATGTCAATTATAAGTCGGACGGCATGCCCGCCTCGCAGGAAGAGGCGATGGCGTTCTTGAAACAAGAGGGCTTTCAGACGTACCCTTTCTTCAAAGTGTGCAAAACTCCGGACGAGGTGCAGGAAGCCATCGACGAGATCGAGGTGGAGCGAAAAAAGATCGATGTTTTGACGGACGGCGCCGTCGTCAAGGTCAACGAGGAGCGCGTGCGCGAGGAGCTCGGCTATACCGATAAGTTCCCGCGCTGGGCGATCGCCTATAAGTTCGAAGCGGAGGAGGCGGAGACCACCGTTATAAACGTCTTCTGGCAGGTGGGGCGGACGGGCAAGCTCACCCCCCTTGCCGAAGTGGAGCCCGTCGAGCTTGCGGGCGCGACCGTGCGCCGCGCGACGCTCAACAACTACGGCGACCTCACGAAGAAGGACGTCAAAGTCAACTCCCGCGTGCTCATCCGCCGCTCCAACGAGGTCATCCCAGAAATTTTGGGGGCGGTCTCCCATACCGAGGGGAGCGTGCCCGTCGAAAAACCGTCCGTCTGCCCCTACTGCGGCAGCCCCGTGCGCGAAGCGGGCGCGAATTTGTTCTGCTCCAACGAAGACTGCCCGCCCCGCATCGTGCAGAAGCTCGCGCATTTCTGCTCCAAGAACGCGATGGACATCGAAGGGCTCTCCGAACAGACGCTTGCGCTTTTGTTTGAAAAGCGCGGCGTGAAGAATTTTTCCGACCTCTACGCCCTCACGGAAGAGAGCTTCGAAGGGCTCGAAGGCTTCCGCGAGAAGAAGATCAAAAATCTTCTCTCCGCCATCGAAAAGAGCAAGCATATCCCGCTCGACCGCTTCCTGTATGCGCTCGGCATCGAGGGCATCGGGCGCGTGGCGGCAAGAGACCTTGCGGCGTTCGGTTCGGTGGAAGAAGTCGCCGCCCGCACGAAAGAGGAGCTTTTAGCCCTTGAAAACGTGGGCGAAGTGACGGCGAACGCCATTCTGAGTTACTTCGCAAATGAGGAAAACCGCGCGGAACTTGCCCGCCTCAAACGAGCGGGCGTTGCGCCCTACACCGAACAGCGGGTGACGGAAGGGGCGTTCGCGGGGGAGAGCGTCGTTCTGACCGGCACGCTCTCTTCGATGGGCCGCACCGAGGCGCAGAAGCGCATCGAAGCTTTGGGCGGCGTCTGCCAGAGCAGCGTCACCGCAAAGACGACGCTCGTCGTCGCGGGGGAGAAGGCGGGCAGCAAGCTCGACAAGGCAAAGAAGCTGAACATCCCCGTCCTTTCGGAGGAAGAATTTCTGAAACGGTTGGGCTGAGGGCGTGCTCTGCTGCCCGAAGCGGAGCTGCCCTCTGCTGCCCGAAGTGAACGAGCCCCCGCCGCGCGCCGCGCGGCGGGGGCGTTTTTCTTTTGAAACCGCATTATCTTTGCAAAAAGCACTTGAAAAAACGGCGCGTTCGTGCTATAATGAGCTATCATAGAAAATCGGCGCATTGTCGGCATCACCGAGAGGGAGGCAGGGGCAGGATGTACAGCATGACGGGCTTCGGAAAGGGAGAATACCGCGAGGGAGGACTTTGCGTCACCGTCGAATTGAAGTCGGTCAACAACCGCTTTTTGGATCTTGCCGTCAAGTGCCCGCACGCGCTCGCGCCCTACGAAGAGGACGTGCGCGCCCTCCTTCGCTCCCGCTTTGCGCGCGGCCGCATCGACGTCTTCGTGAGCATGACGGACCTGAGAGAAAAGCCCAAGACTCCGCGCGTCGACTTTGCGCTCGCAGAGGGGTATTTAAGCGCCGCAGGGGCGCTTTCCGAGCGCTTCCCCGAGGCGGAGAACGACGTTTCGCTCGCCTTTTTGCTGCGCCTTCCCGATGTGGTGCGCTTCGAAGAGGAAGAGGGCGAGGACGGGGCTTTGAAGCCCGCCCTGCTCGCGGCGGCGGAGAAGGCGGCGGGCGCGCTCTCTGCGATGCGCCGTGCCGAGGGCGACCGCCTGAAAGAGGACGTGCTGCAACGGGGGAAAGAGATCGCTTCCCTTCGCGACGCCATTTCCGAGCGCGCGCCCCTCGTTGCCGAAGAGTACAGAAAGAAGCTCACCGAGCGCATGAACGAATATCTCGGCGGCAAGGTGGACGAGACGCGCATCCTGACGGAAGCCGCGCTCTTTGCCGATAAATGCAGCATCGACGAGGAGCTCACCCGTCTGAGCTCGCACATCAAAGAACTGTTCCGCATCGCGGAAGAGGAGACGGTGGGAAGAAAGCTCGACTTCCTCATCCAGGAATTCAACCGCGAGTGCAACACCGTGTGCAGCAAGAGCAACGACGCGGCGATCACGGCGCTTGCGCTCAAAATGAAGAACGAGATCGAAAAGGTGCGCGAACAGATCCAGAACCTCGAATGAGGCGCAATGAGTTTATGAGAAACAGGCTTTACATCATCTCCGGCCCTTCGGGGGTCGGCAAGGGAACGCTCGTCAAGGAGCTTTTAAAGCTCGACGAAAACCTGGCGCTCTCCGTCTCCTGCACGACGCGCAAGCCCCGCGCGGGGGAGAGAGACGGCGTTGATTACTTCTTCCTGACGAGGGACGAATTTCTGCGCCGCGTCGAAGCGGACGGCTTTTTGGAGTACGACGAGCACTTCGGCAACTACTACGGCACGCCCAAAGACTTCGTGCGTGAGCAGATGAAAGAAAAATCGGTCATTCTGGAGATCGACGTCGTGGGCGCGCTCAACGTGCAGAAGCGCTGCGGGGCGGAATTTGCCCCCGTGCTCATCCTCGTCGTCCCGCCCGATGAAGAGACGCTCATCCACCGCCTCGAAGGCAGGGCTTCGGAGGACGAAGACGCTTTGAGGGAGCGGCTCGCCCGCGCAAGATACGAGCTCTCGCTCAAAGACCAATATGACTATGTCGTCGTCAACGACGATCTGAAAGAGACGGCAGCCCGTCTTCATGAGATCGTTTTGGCGGAGAATGCGAAATAAAGAGACAAGGAGACGGACTTATGATCAATGAACCTTCGGTAGACGCACTCGTGAGAAAACTCGGCACGGAAGAAGACCCCGTGAGCCGCTATGAGCTCTGCGTCGTCGTTGCAAAGCGTACCCGCCAGATCATCGAACAGATGCAGGCAACGGGAGTCACCGAGCTCCCCGGAAAGCAGAAGGAGATCGTGCTCGCCTGCCAGGAGATCATGAACGGCAAAGTGCACATCTCGAGGGACTGAGTTCCCTTGGCCGCCCCGTATCAAAGACGGGGCAATTTCCTATTTTTGAGGACGTAAGGAGGAAGGGATGGTCGCAGAGGTGATCGTAGACATCGCGCACAGCGAAGTGGACCGCGTCTTCGACTATCTTTGCGGGGACGAAGTGTGTGCGGGCATGCGCGTCACCGTGCCCTTTGCAAGGAGCGTGACGACGGGGATCGTCATGCGCGTCAAAGAGGGGAGCGGACTTCCGCCCGAAAAGCTGAAAAAGATCATTCGCGTCCTCGACGAGCTGCCCGCCCTCAACGCAGAGTGCCTTGCGCTTGCCGAAAAGCTCGCGCGGCGCTACCGCTGCCCGAAGGCGCTCGTGCTGCGGCTCTTTCTGCCCGCCGAAATGCGCACGGGGAAGGTCTCCGAGCGCTTGAAGTCGGTCGTCTCCCTGGAAGGAGACATCGGGCTCATCCCGCCCCGCGCAAAGCGGCAGAGAGAACTTGCCGAATTTTTATCTGCCCGCGGCGAGGCGGATCTTACCGCTCTCCGCGAAGAGTTCGGCTCCGCCGTCAAGGGGCTCGAGGAGCGGGGGATGCTGCACATCGAAAAGCGGCGCGTCTTCCGCGACCCTTACGAACGGCTGCAAAAATCGGCGCCTCTCCGCCCGCTCACGCCCGCGCAGGAGGCCGCCGTTCATACGATAGAAACCACACAAAAGACGGTCACGCTCATCCACGGCGTCACGGGGAGCGGCAAGACGGAAATTTACCTCACCCTCATCGCCCATGCCTTAGAGGCGGGGAAGAGCGCCATCTTTTTGGTGCCCGAAATTTCGCTGACGCCGCAGATGTTCGCGCAGCTGCGCGCCCGCTTTCAGATGAGCTGCGCCATCCTGCACAGCGGGCTTTCGGCGGGGGAGCGCTTCGACGAATGGGAGCGCCTGCGTTCGGGGGAAGCCAGGATCGCCATCGGGGCGCGCTCCGCGGTGTTCGCGCCGCTGGAACATATCGGCGTCATCGTCATCGACGAGGAGCACGACGGCAGCTATTCTTCCGAGAGCTCCCCGCGCTACAATACCTTCGATATCGCCTATCTTCGGGCGAGATACAACGGCTGCAAGCTGGTCCTGGGCAGCGCGACGCCCTCCGTCGAGACGTACCGCCGCGCAAAGCAAGGGGAGTTCGAACTCATCACCCTGCCCGAGCGCATCAACCGCCGCCCCATGCCCGAGGTGCATCTCGTCGATATGCGAAGAGAAGTCAAGCGGGGCAACCCTTCTCCCTTTTCGGCGGCTTTGCGGGAGCGCCTCGAGACCTGTCTCGAAAAGGGCGATCAGGCCATTTTGTTCCTGAACCGCAGGGGATATTCGCAGACGGTCATCTGCCGCGACTGCGGGTATGTCGCAAAATGCGAACACTGCGACGTTTCTTTGACCTATCACAGCGAGGAAAACTGCCTCAAATGCCACTATTGCGGCACGAAGTACCATATGCTCTCTGCCTGCCCTCAGTGCGGGGGCGTGCATATCAACTATGTCGGCACGGGCACCCAGCGCGTGGAGCGGGAGCTCAAAAAGCTGTATCCCAAGGCGCGCATCCTGCGCATGGACAACGATACGACGAGCGGCAAGGAGGGGCATCTCAAAATTTTGCAGCGCTTTGCCGCCAAAGAGGCGGATATCCTCGTCGGCACGCAGATGGTCGCCAAGGGGCACGATTTCCCCAACGTGACGCTCGTGGGGATCCTCGATGCGGATATGAGCCTGCACTTTCCCGACTACCGGAGCGGGGAGCGCACCTTTCAGCTCGTTACGCAGGTCGCGGGCAGGAGCGGCAGGGCGGAGAACAGGGGGGAAGTCGTTTTGCAGACGTACGACCCCGATAACTACATCCTGCGCTTTGCGGCGTCTTACGATTACGAGGGCTTTTACGAGCACGAAGTGGGCATGCGCGCCGCGATGGCGTTCCCGCCCTTTGCGCGCATCGTCCGCGTGATGGTGACGGCGGAAGAGGACAAGCTTGCCCTTGCTGCCCTCAAAGCGGTGTATGAAAAATTGCAGCGGGTGTATGCCGAGGAATCGGAAAAGTTCCTGTTCTTCAACAAGATGCACGCGCCCGTCAAGCGCATCCAGAATAAATTCCGCTATCAGGTGCTCATGCGCCTGACGGACGGCAGTCCTCTTCCCCGCATCTATGAGATCGCGGCGGAGGAGAATACAAAGGAAGTATTGGTCTATGTCGAGGAAAACCCCGGCAATTTGAGTTAAGGAGGAGACTATGATCCGCGAGATCGTGCAATTGGGAGACAAGGTGCTGCGCGAAACATGCGCGCCCGTGGAAAAGTTCGACGAGGAGCTTATGCGTCTCCTCGACGACATGAAGGAGACGTTGAAGAAGGCGCAGGGCGCAGGGCTCGCCGCCCCGCAGGTGGGGGTGCCCGTGCGCGCCGTCGTCGTCGACGTCGAAGAGGGGTTTTTTGAATTCGTCAACCCCGTGTTCGTGTGGCAGAAGGGGGAGCAGACGGGTCCCGAAGGCTGCCTTTCCGTGCGCGGGAAGGAGGGCGTCGTCACCCGCCCTTCCAAAGTGAAGATCGTGTATAAAGACAGGAAGGGCAACCGCTGCTCGCTCGTCGCGCACGACTTCTTTGCGCGCGCCGTCTGCCATGAACTCGATCATCTCGACGGCATCATCTATATCGATAAGGCCGCGCGCGTGTACGACGAGGAGGACTGATGAAGCTCATCTTTGCGGGGACGCCCGATTTTGCCGTCCTGCCCCTTGAAAAGCTGCATTCCGCGTTCGGCGTTGCCGCCGTTCTGACGCAGCCCGACCGCCCGCAGGGCAGAAAGGGCATTTTGACGCCGCCCCCCGTCAAGCAGGCGGCGCTCGCGCTCGGTATTCCCGTGCTGCAGCCCGAAAGTCTGAAGCGCGATCCTTCCGTCCTCTTTCAGGCGGGCGGGGCGCTGCTCGTCACCTGCGCATACGGGCAAATTCTGACGCAGGAAGTGCTCGATCTCTACCCGATGGGCGTATGGAACGTGCATGCGAGCCTGCTGCCTTCCTACCGCGGGGCGGCGCCCATCCCGCGCGTCATCATGGACGGCTGCCGCGAGACGGGCGTCACCATCATGAAGACGGATATCGGCCTCGATACGGGCGACATCTTCTTGCAGGAACGCTGCCCCGTCTATGACGAGGATACGGCGGATGCGCTTGCAAAACGGCTCTCCTCGTTGGGCGCGGAGCTCATCGTCAAGGCGGTGCGGCGCATCCTCGAAGGGGACGTTTCGCTCACGCCGCAGGGCGAGGGGTTCGTGTGTAAAAAAGTCGTGCGCACGCAGGTGGACTTTGCAAAGAGCGCGCGCGAAGTTTCCTGCCTCATCCGCGGGCTTTCGCCCGCGCCGCTTGCCTTCGGCATCTGCCACGGGCATACGCTCAACTTCTACTTCGCTTCCGAAGAAAAGACGGTAAGCGACGCCCCCTTCGGCACCGTGCTTTCGGCATCCCCCAAGGGCGGGTTCGTGATAAAATGCGGGGAAGGGGCGGTGCGCGTCGCGGAGGTGCAGCCCGCAGGCGGCAAGAGGATGAGCGTCCGCGACTTCCTCAACGGCAATAAACTCAAAGAGGGGATGCGCTTTGACCAACCCGTTTTATGACCCGTACCGCGTCCTTTTGAAGGTGTACGGCGAGGGGGCGCGGCTCAAACTCGCCCTTTCGGGCACCGACCTCGAAGAGATCAACCGCGCCCGCACCGTCAAAACGGTGTACGGCGTTTTGGAGCACGATCGATATCTTGCCCGCTGCATTACGGCGTTTGCCGAAAAGACGCCCAAACAGAGCGTGCGCGTGCTCCTGAAAGTTGCGCTTTACAATCTCATCTATCTCGAAAAGCCGCGCTATTATGTTGCAGATACCGCCGTGGAGCTTTTGAAAAAGCTCGGCAAAGGCGGCATGGCGGGCTTCGTCAACGCATTCTTGCGCAAGTTCGACGAAGGCAAGGTCACCCTTCCCGAAGGCGAGGAAGGGCTTGCCGTCCGCTCCAACTATCCGCTGTTTGCCGTCCGCCGCATTCTGAAGGAGTACGGGGCGCGGGCGGAAAATATCCTGTTTGCAAAGAGCCGCGGCGTCACCGTGCGCTTCGTGCGCGGGGAGGAGAAGTATCTTTCCCGCCCGCATGAAGAGACGCCCTTTCCGCACGTTTACATCTTCCCGCACTTTGTGCGCGACGAGGGGTTCGAGCGCGGAGACTACACCTTTCAGTCGGTGGGGTCGGTCGCCATCTGTTCGGTCGTGGAGCCCTGCGAAGAGCTGCTCGACGCCTGTGCGGCGCCCGGCGGCAAGAGCGTGCTGCTTTCCGGGAAGTGCGCCCGCGTGACGGCATGCGAACTGCACGAGCACCGCACGGCGCTCATCCGAAGTTACTGCGCCCGCATGGGCACCGCGAACGTGAGGGCGGAGACGGGCGATTCCTCTGTCTTCCGCCCCGAATGGGAAGAAGCATTCGACGGCGTTTTGTGCGACGTTCCCTGTTCGGGGCTCGGCACGCTGGCGGAGAACCCCGATCTTGCTCTCCACAAAGAGGAGAGCGACTTAAAAGGCCTCAACGCGGCGCAGCGCGCCATCCTTTGGAACTGTTCGCGCTATGTGAAGGCGGGCGGGCATTTGTACTATTCGACGTGTTCTCTCCTCCAGGAGGAGAACGATCATATCGTGGGGGCGTTCTTAAAGGCGCATCCCGCATTCGAAGTTTGCGCGGCGGACTGCCCGCTCCCGCACGAAAGGACGAAATACGGGCTGCAATTTCTGCCCGATACCGCCTTCGGGGCGGGGTTCTACGTCGCAAAACTCAGGAGGAAGGCATGAAGGAGATCTTGCAGGATTTCTCGCCCCAAGAATTGGAAGCGCTCGTCCTTGAGTACGGCGAACAGAAGTTCCGCGCCAAACAGATCTTTCAGGGGCTCATGCAGGGGAAGAAGCTTTCCGAACTGCCCGTCTCCGCTGCCTTACGCGAAAAACTTTTGGAGCGCTTCGAAGACGAGCCCGTGCGCATCCTGGAGGTGATCACCTCTTCTGACGGCACGAAGAAATATCTCTTCGCGCTTGCGGACGGCAACCTCATCGAGGGCGTCCTCATGCAGTATAAATACGGCGCGACGCAGTGCGTTTCGACGCAGGTGGGCTGCCGCATGGGGTGCAAGTTCTGCGCCTCTACGCTCAACGGGCTTGTGCGCAATTTAACGGCGGGGGAGATCCTTTCCGAGATCCTCGTCGTCAACCGCGCGGAGGGCGGCACGCTCAAAGACCGCGCCGTGCATAACGTCGTGCTCATGGGCAGCGGCGAACCCTTCGATAATTACGATAACGTTATCAGATTTTTGCGCCTTCTCACGATGGAGGGCGGCATCCACATCAGCGCGCGCAATATCAGCCTTTCGACGTGCGGCCTCGTGCCCAAGATGCTCGCCTTTGCAAAGGAGGGCATCCCGCTCAATCTGACGGTCTCTTTGCACGCCTCGACGGACGAGGAGCGCGCCCGCACCATGCCCGTTGCGAACGCCTACAAGATCGCCGACATCCTGAAGGCGTGCGACGTGTATTTCAAAGAGACGGGGAGACGGTATATCTTCGAATACAGCCTCATCGGCGGCGAAAACAGCGACGAAAAGCACGCTCACGCCCTTGCGGCGCTTTTGAAAGGGCGGCCCTGCCATGTCAATCTCATCCGCCTCAACGAGGTCAAGGAGCGCTCCTTGAAGACGGTGACGGAAAAGGACGCCTACCGCTTTTTGGGGATGCTCGAAAAGGAGGGCATTTCGGCGACCCTCCGCCGCAGCATGGGCAACGACATCGGCGGAGCATGCGGCCAGTTAAGGGCGAGTTACTTGGAAAAAGAAGAGAGAAAGGAAGAGGAATAAAGTGCGAGCTTCGGTAAGGTTGCGGCCGCGGAGCGACGACGATGTGAAAAGGGCTCCCGAAAACATTGCTGGGGCAAGGTTTTTGGGAAGAGGAGCCGCAAGCCGAGGGAAGCAAGCCGCGAGGGAAGCGAGCGGCGGGCGAAACGGGCTTTGCGGCGACGAGGCGGAGCCTGCGGGCAGCTGAGAGCGAGTTACCTCAAAGAACAGGAAAGTAGGGAAGATTTTTGAAGTGGGGTTTTCAGCGAAGCTTAGGCCGCGGAGCGACGACGATGTGAAAAGGGCTCCCGAAAACATTGCGCAGCAAGGTTTTTGGGAAGAGGAGCCGCAAGCCGAGGGAAGCAAGCCGCGAGGGAAGCGAGCGGCGGGCGAAACGGGCTTTGCGGCGACGAGGCGGAGCCTGCGGGCAGTTAAGAGCGAGCTACCTCAAAGAACAGGAAAGTAGGGAAGAGCAGTAGAGCAAGAGCTTATAAGGCTCGGATCAAGACAGATAAAAAACGGCGGAATGCCGTAAAGAGCGGCGGCTGCCGCAATATATTTTGGGGGCTAATTATGTTAAAAGTCAAAGTTGCGCCATCCATCCTGGCGGGAGATTTCGCCCGCATGGGCGAGACGGTCAAGACGCTCGAAGAGTGCGGCGCGGACTACATCCACTGCGACGTGATGGACGGCAATTTCGTGCCGACCATCACTTTCGGCGATCAGATGATCCGCCATATCCGCCCGTACACCTCCCTTCCGCTCGACTGCCACTTGATGGTCCTGCGGCCGGAGACGCGGCTCGAGGGCTTTGCGCGCGCGGGTGCCAACATGGCGACCATCCACGTCGAGGAGTGCCGCGAGAACACGGTGCAGATGCTGCGGCTCATCAAGAACTACGGCATGAAGGCTTCCGCCGTCATCAACCCCAATACGCCCGTCGAGAGCATCTTCGACGCGGTGGGGGATGCCGACATGCTGCTCCTCATGAGCGTGCATCCCGGCTGGGGCGGCCAGCGCTTCATCCCCGAAACGCTCGAAAAGATCGAACGGCTGCGCACCTTCTGCATCTGTGCGGGCAAGCCCGAGCTCGATATCGAGGTGGACGGCGGCATCACGGAAGAGAACGTCAAAGACGTCATCTCCGCGGGCGCGAACGTCATCGTTGCGGGGAGCACGGTGTTCCGTTCGGACGACATGAAGGCGACGATCGCCAAACTGAGGGGAGAATGAAAGCCATCATCTTACTCAACGGGGAGCCCTACCGCGGCGCGATCGCGGAAGGGTACGTCTATTGCTGCGACGGGGCGTACAAGTGGGCGAAGGACAAGGTGCGCATCGACGAGAATCTGGGCGATTACGACTCCCTTCCCATCATCCCGACCCCTGCGCCCAAGGAGATCTATCCTTCCGAAAAGAACGAGACGGACGGCGAGATCGCCCTGCACCGCGCCATCGCGGCGGGGGCGACGAGCATCACCATCTACGGCGGCGGAGGGGCGCGGGAGGATCACTTCCTCGGAAATTTACACCTTCTCTATGCCGCGCACAAAAAGGGCGTGCGCGCCGAGATGATCACCAACTATTCGCGTATCTTTGCGGGCGAAGGGCTCATCACCATCGACGGCTGCAAAGGAAAGACGCTCTCCGTGCTGCCCTTCGGGGGCGACGTGCGCGTGAAGGAGAGCGGCGGGCTCAAATATCCGCTGCACGAACTTGAATTGTGCTACGGGACGACGCGCGGTATCTCCAACATCGCCCTCGAGGACGAAGCGTATCTGCTTTCCGAGGGGACGGTGCTCATCATGATCGACGCGGAGGCGGTATGAAGTATCGGTATTGCGACATGCACTGCGACACGCTGACCGCAGAGGGGAACTTGCAGGCGACCTTCGAGCGGCATAAGGCGGGCGGGTGCTATTTACAGTGTTTTGCGGCGTTTTTGTTTCAGCCCGACGGCTCGCTCTACCGCCGCGCCCTTTCTGCGTTCGATAAGTTCGACGGCTGGTGCAAAGAATACGGGCTCAACCGCGTGGGGCGGTTTTCCGACCTCAAAGAGAACGCCGTGAACGCCGTTCTCACGGTGGAAGAGGGCGCCGCCATCGAAGGGGACTTGAAAAAGCTCGACGAATTTTATGCGCGCGGCGTGCGCATGATGACGCTCACCTGGAACTTTGCGAACAGGCTGGGCTATCCCAACCTTTCCGGCTACACGGGGGCGGACGCGCTCCCCAATGCGCGCGAAGGGGCGCGGGGGCTCACCGAGTTCGGCGTTTCCGTCGTGGAGCACATGAAGGAGCTCCACATGATCGTCGACGTCTCGCACGGGAGCGACGCGCTGGTGCGCGACGTGAAGGAAGTGTTGCGGGACACCCCCTTTGTGGCGAGCCATTCGGACGCGGCGTCCGTCTTTGACTGCCCGCGCAATTTGCGGGACGAGGAGATCAGGGCGATCGCCGAGAGCGGCGGCGTCATCGGGCTCAATTTCTGCGCCGATTTCCTCTCCGAAGACAAGTCGAAGGAGGGGCAGCGGGCGGCGGCGCTCGCGCATGCGAAGGCGATCCTGAATGCGGGCGGCGAGGATGTGCTGGCGCTCGGGAGCGATTTTGACGGCATCCCCGAGAACGCCTTTCTGCGCTCTCCCGCCGATGTGCCGCAGCTGCTTGCAGACTTTGAAAAAGCGTTCGGAGCGCGCGTCACCGAGAAGATCGCAAAGGACAACTTTTTGCGGGTGTTCCGCACGGTGTGCGGGTAATATCGGATAGAGCGGAAGGCGCGGCGGCTTGCTTTGGGCAAGCCGCCGCGCCGATTATTATAGCGCCCGCCGCGGCTGTTGCCGCGGCGGGCGCGTTCTCATTTTTTGGGGGCGTGGGCTTTTTTCCATGCCTTGATCTCTTCGAGACGCTCCTTGAACGCCGCCTCTCGCCCTTCCTCGGTGGGGCGGTAGTACGTCTTGCCCGCAAGGGAATCGGGCAGGCACTGCATCGAGGAGAGTTTTTCTTCGGTGTCGTGCGCGTAGATATAGCCCTTGCCGTAGTCGAGCTCCTTCATGAGCCTGGTGGGCGCGTTGCGGATGACGAGGGGCACGGGCTCTGCGAGCATCGTCAAAGCGTCCTTTTTTGCCGCCTCATACGCCATGTAGAGGGCGTTGGACTTGGGGGCGAGCGACATGTAGACGACGGCCTCCGTGAGGTGTACGGAGCATTCGGGCATGCCGATGAGCCTGCACGCTTCGAACGCGGCGACGGAGAGGCGCAGCGCCTGCGGGTCGGCAAGACCCACGTCCTCCGAGGCGAAGCGGGTCACGCGGCGGGCGATGTAGATGGGGTCTTCGCCCGCTTCGAGCATGCGCGCCAGCCAATAGACGGCGGCGTCGGGGTCGGAATTGCGCATGGACTTGTGCAGCGCCGAGATGAGGTTGTAGTGCTCCTCGCCCGTCTTGTCGTAGAGAAGGGACTTGCGCGAGGTGCACTGTTCGATGGTCTCGTCCGTCACGGTGACGGCGCCTTTGTCGTCGACGTCGCCGTTGAGGACCGCCATCTCGAGCGTGGAGAGGGCGCTTCGCGCATCCCCGTTCGCAAAGGCGGCGATCAGCCCGAGCGCGCTCTCTCCGATCGTTATCTTTTGCCCGCCGAAGCCGCGCTCGTCGGATAAGGCGTGTTTGAGAAGGGTCACGAGGTCTTCCTGCTTCAACGCCTGCAAGACGAACACTTTGCAGCGCGAAAGGAGTGCCCCGTTGACTTCGAAGGAGGGGTTTTCCGTCGTCGCGCCGATGAGGATGATGCTGCCCTTTTCGACATAGGGCAGAAAGGCGTCCTGCTGCGCCTTGTTGAAGCGGTGGATCTCGTCGACGAAGAGGATGGTCTTTTCGCCGAACCTGCGTGCGTTTTCCGCCTCGTTCATCACCTGTTTTATTTCTTTGATGCCGCTCGTCACGGCGGAAAAGTCGATGAACTTCGCCTTCGTCCTCCGCGCGATGATGCGGGCGAGCGTCGTTTTCCCTACGCCGGGCGGCCCCCAGAAGATCATGGAGCCCACCTGGTCGTTTTCGATGATGCGGCGCAGTACCTTCCCCTTGCCGAGAAGATGTTCCTGCCCGAAGAATTCGTCGAGATCGCGCGGGCGCAGGCGGGCGGCGAGCGGTTCGGAAGCGGGCTGTTCGAAGATGGTCGGCTGATAGGTCATAGTTGTCCTCCCCGATACTGTAAGGGAGCGATAGGAACCACGCTTTTTGCGGCATCTTTTGCGCGTCTTGCCGTTCATCGTCTTTGCAATACGCGGGTATTGCTGCATCCTCTTCACGGCAATCCATCCCAAAATCTTGCCGCAAAAAGTGCGAAGCAATCAAAAGCGGCAAGACGGGCGCTAAGGCGCGGCGAAGCCCGCAGGCCGTGCCGAGCGCACGGTCAAGGGCTTCAACAAAGCATGAGCGCCCCGGTTTCCGCTTTTGATCGGGTTCGTATTACTCCCTTACAGTATAGTAGTTTAGCGCGAAAACGGGCGCTTGTCAAGAGGGAAAAGAGCGCGAAAAAACGGTCTCCCGAAAAGGAGACCGCATTTCTCGGTTGGCTGCAACGGATGAGCTTAAACGCGCTCGATCTTGTTGCTCTTGAGGCATCTTGCGCAGACGTAGTCGTTGACGACCTTGCCGTCCTTCACAAAGGAAACTTTCTGCACGTTAGCCTGGAACGTCCTGCGGGTCTTGCGGTTGGAGTGGCTGACGTTGTTGCCCGACGTCTGGCCCTTTCCGCACACACTGCATACTCTCGACATGATCTCCACCTCCGATGGGTCTATTCCACGAATTTTGCACGCGGAAAGCCTCCGCGCGGTCATCAATGGCAATATGATAGCATTTCCTCGCAAAAAAAGCAATAAAAAAGGGGGAGAAAAGGGCAAAAATTTTGGGGAAAGAGGGAAAAATTTTTCAATAACGCTTGCAAAAATCGCTTTTATGGGTTAGAATATTACTGATAAGTTTAGGAGAGCATTATGTCTGTATCAACGAGCAATGCCTATGGTAAGATTTCCATTTCCGACCTTGCGATCGCAAAGGTCGCCTCTCGCGCGGCCATCGAAAGCTACGGGATCGTGGATACCGTTGCGCACCGTTTTACCGATACGCTCGCCGAACTGCTCGGGAAGGACGCGGGGGGAAAGGGCGTCCGTATTGCGACGTCCGGCAACCGCATCTTCATCGACGTATATGTGCTCATCAAGTACGGCGTCTCCATTGAGGCTGTCGCGGAATCTCTGAAGGAAGCCATCAAGTACAAGGTGGAAAAATTCACGGGGATGATCGTCGACACGGTGAACGTCAACGTGATGGGCTTGAAAATTTAGCTTTTTTTGCCGCTTCGGCGGCAACTTGCGCAGCGAGCGATCTCTGCGCGGTTTGTGCTTTGCACCATTTCTTGCCGAGGGGCGTAAGTGACGCCTGCGTTCGGCGCTCATTCCATAGCGGTAGTGTAAGGAGCATTTCATGCAAAAAACGATCAACTGTGCGACGTTCCGAAAGATGGTTTTGGTCGGCGCAAAAATGTTGGAGAACAACCGGGCGAAGGTAGACGCGCTCAACGTCTTCCCCGTGCCCGACGGCGATACGGGTACGAATATGTCCCTCACCATGCAGTCGGCGGTCAAGGAGCTTTCCACGACCTCTTCCAATACCTTTATGGAAGTGTGTGACTGCGTTTCGAAGGGGGCGCTGCGCGGCGCGCGCGGCAACTCGGGCGTCATCCTTTCGCAGATCTTCCGCGGCATCTGCTCGGTGCTCCGCGTCAGCAAGCCCGAAGTGGATACCCGCACTTTTGCCAAGGCGATGGAACAGGGCACCAAAGTTGCCTATAACGCCGTCTCCATCCCCAAGGAAGGCACCATCCTTACCGTCGTGCGCCTCATGAGCGAGTTCGCCGTCAAAGTGGCGGGCAAGTATAAAGATTTCGAAACATTCATTCCCGCGGTCATCGCGGAGGGCGACAGGGCGCTTGCCACCACCCCGGAGCTTCTCCCCGTCCTCAAAAAGGCGGGCGTCGTCGACTCGGGCGGCGTGGGCCTCATGACCATCATGCGCGGCTTCCAGGCAGCCATCATGGGCGAAGAGATCGCGTCCGAAGTGCAGACGGAGGCCGTCCAGCAGCAGACCGAGGCGGACTTCGGCGACAATTCCGATATCATCAGCATGGACCTCGGCGACATCCAGTTCGCCTACTGCACGGAATTCTTCGTCATCAATTTGAAAAAGAGCACCACGCTTGCCGATATCGATAAGCTCAGGGAAAACCTGATGAACATCGGCGACAGCGTCATCTGCATCGGCGATCTCGAAATGATCAAGGTGCATGTGCATACCAACAGCCCCGGCGTCGCTCTCACCTACGCGCTGGAGCTGGGCGAGCTCGATAGGCCCAAGATCGAGAACATGCTCGAACAGAACCGCGCCCTGAAAGCCAAGATCGAGGCGGAAAAGAAGGACCAGGGCATGCTCGCCATCTGCGCGGGCGAGGGCATCCGCGACATCTTCAAGGATCTCTTCGTCGACCGCGTCATCGAAGGTGGGCAGACGATGAACCCCTCCGCTTCCGACATCGCGACGGCGGTGCAGAAGATCAATGCGGAGAACGTGTTCGTCTTCCCCAACAACAAGAACATCATCCTGGCGGCGGAGCAGGCGAAGGCGCTCGTCGATAACCGCACCATCCACGTCATCCCCACCAAGAACGTGCCGCAGGGCTTTGCGGCGGCGCTCTCGTTCAGCCCCGAGGCGAGCCTCGAGGAGAACAAGACCAACATGATCCACGCGCTCGACAACGTGAAGGCAGGTCAGGTGACGCACGCCGTGAGGACGACCAACGTCAACGGCTTCTCCATCACGGAGGGCGACATCATCGGCCTTGACGACAAGAAGATCCTCGCCAAGAGCGATTCCATCGACGAGACGGTGCTCTCGCTCCTCGAAAAGCTCAAAGAGGATCAGCACGAGGTCATCACCCTCTACTACGGCGAGGGCGTGACGGAAGAGGACGCCAAGGCGCTTTCCGAGAAGGTGCAGGAGGCGTTCCCCGACTGCGACGTCGATTATCACTTCGGTGGCCAGCCCGTGTATTACTACCTCCTTTCCCTGGAGTGAGAAGCGCGGAAAAAAAGATTTTTTGATAAAATAGTTTTTGAACTCAGGAAATTTCCCCGCGGCGAACAGCATGCCGCGGGGTTTGTGTATCGGCGGGGAGCGATCCGGGCGGCCACAGGATGAGCCCTCGGAAGGCCTTTGAAAAAGAGCGCCCGCGGCACAAAGAAGGAGGCGGAAATGGAGCTCACCCAAGTGAAGGGGATCGCGGAAAAGCGCGCGAAGGAACTCAATAAGCTCGGCGTCTTTACGGCGGAAGATCTCGTTCGCTACTATCCGCGCACCTATCTCGATATGACGAGCCGCGTCTCGGTGCGCGAGGTCCTGAACAACGATACGGCGCTCATCGCGGCGTGCATCACCTATATCGAGCCCATGCGCTACACGGGGCGGGTCAAGTTTCTGCGGGCGCATCTGGAGCAGGACGGCGACATGTTTACCGCCGTCTGGTTCAACATGCCCTATCTTGCGAAGACGCTCAAAGAGGGGGAATACCTCTTTTACGGGCGGGTGCAGAACAAATACGGGCAGGTCTCGCTCGTCAATCCGACATTCGAGCCGATGGCGGTCAATGCGCGGCTCAAGGGGCTCGTGCCCGTCTATCCGCTGAGGGCGTCCCTCACGCAGCGGGCGGTGCGCACGGCGGTGCAGTCGGCGCTCAAAGCCGTTTCGCCGCCCTCCGTCATCCCGCAGGAGCTCGTCGCAAAGTACAGCCTTGCCTCCCTTGCGTGGGCGTACCGTACCATCCACGCGCCCATGAGCGAGGAGGAGCGGGCGCTCGCTTCCGAACGCATCGCGCTCGAGGAATATTTCACGCTCGTTTCGGCGTTCAAGCTCATCAAGGGGGATAAGGGTGAGGCGCGCGCGGTGCGCTATTCGGTGACGGAGCGCGACGTTGCTCAGTTCATGCGCCGCTTTTCTTTTGAATTTACAAAAGGTCAGAAAGAAGCGGTGCGCGCCGTCTACGAGGATGTGAAAGGCCCTTCCCGCATGAACAGGCTGCTGCAGGGCGACGTCGGCAGCGGGAAGACGGCGGTGGCGCTCACGGGCATTTTTATGGCCGTCAAGAGCGGGCATCAGGCGGTGTATCTCTCCCCGACCGAAGTGCTGGCGGCGCAGAATCACCTCCTCATTCAGAAGATGTTCCCCGAATACCGCGTGGGGTATCTTTCGGGGGCGAGCACGGCGCAGGAGAAGAAGGAGGTCAAGGCGGCGCTGAAAGCGGGGGAGATCGATATCCTCTGCGGGACGCACGCCGTGCTGCAGGGCGACGTGCATTTTGCGGACCTTGCCTTCTGCGTATGCGACGAGCAGCACCGCTTCGGCGTGGCGCAGCGCAACGCCCTCAGCGAAAAGGGGGTGAGCCCCGATGTGCTCGTCATGTCGGCAACGCCCATCCCGCGCACCCTTTCGCTCATCTTTTACGGCGACCTCGACATTACGACCATCCCCGATAAGCCCAAGGAACGGCAGGAGATCGCGACTGCCGTCGTTCCGCTCCGCAAATACGACGATATGCTCGGCTATGTCCGGCAGGAAGTGAAGCGGGGGCGGCAGGCGTACTTTGTGTGCGCGAAGATCGAGGATGACGAGGGGCAGGTGACGTCGGTTACCGAACTTTACGAAGAGCTGCGCGCGCGGCTGCCCGATGTGCGGTTTGCGCTCCTCCACGGAAAGATGAAGGATAAGGACAAGACGGCGGTGATGGAGACGTTCAAGCGCGGGGAATACGACTGCCTCGTTTCGACGACGGTCATCGAGGTGGGCGTCGATGTGCCCAATGCGACCATCATGGCGATCATGAACGCCGAGCGGTTCGGGCTATCGCAGCTGCATCAGCTGCGCGGCCGCGTGGGGCGGGGGAGCGACAAGAGCTGGTGCTTTTTGCTCGTTGGCTCGGAGAGCGAGACTGCCGTCGAACGCCTGCGCATCCTGAAGGGGACGAACGACGGCTTTAAGCTCGCCGAAAAGGACTTGGAGCTTCGCGGCAGCGGCGATTTCTTCGGAACGCGCCAGAGCGGTAAATTCTTGAGCGAGATCAAACACTTAAAGTATTCCTCAAGCGTCATCTTCCTTGCGAAGAAGCTTTCGGATGAAGCGTTCGAGCGGCATCTCAACTATGAAGGCATCAAAAGGGCTGCGATGGAGAAATATGAGAGCCTGAAGGACGTCGTCCTCAACTGATGGGGGAGAAAGGAGAAAAACGTCGGTTTTCGTCGGAAAATCGGCGTTTTTTTGATGCGAAAGTGAGAATTTTTGCGTTTTGCATAGTACTATGCGTGACATAATCAATACTATGTCAGACATAATAATGCAGCATCTTGAAAATTTTGGCGCAAAAAATCCCCGCCCGGGCTCGGGCAGGGTGTTTTTTGTTTTTCGGGAAGCTGCACTTTCAGACGAGCGCCATCAGAACGATGAAGGAGACGATCGCCATCAGGATGGCAAGCAGGGCGCAGCCGAGGTTGATGAGGTTGAGAAGCTTATCGAAGGATTTCTTTTCGCTCTTCCGATAGCCGAGGAGGCTCAAGAGCATCCCTCCGATGCCGAAGTAGAGGAGCAAGGTCCTGGCGCTCGCAAAGAGCGGATTTTTTGCCATAAAGACGATCTCAAAGATGAAGAGGAGGACGGAGAGCGCCGAGAGCACCAGGGCCGTCAGCGTGAAGGGGTGCAGTTTCTCCAAGAAGGAAAGTGCATCTTTCTTGTTCGTTTGAGGCTGTTCCCGTTTGATTTCCTGCCCGCAGTCGGGGCATTTTACGCTGTCGTCGGGGATCTCTTTTCCGCAGTTGCTGCAAAACATAGTCTTTCTCCTTTTTTTTCTTCTATCTTATCACGGTTGCGCCGTATTGTCAAGTCCTTGGTAAAATTTCCCTTTGATCGGGCGGTGCCGTAGGTTGCGCGTTTTCTCCTGTGGGCGCATTTGATTTCTTTGCCCGGATGGTGTATAATCTCCTCGGATGGGCGTTCATCTCAGAAAAGATATGCTTTGCAAGGCGGAAGAGGGGACTATGGAACGATCGTTTCAGGATATTATGTTTTTACACGAAAGAGAGGACAACGCGGCGGCACGCTCGGAATGCGAGTTGCTGAACGCCGTCCGAGGGGAGTTTGCCAATGCGGATCGGCTCATCTCGAAAGCGCGCGAGAAGGGCTTTTCTCTTTCCGCCTTCTTTTCGGGGGAGCCGCTTCCCGCCGATCTCCCGCTTCCCGTGCGAAGAAGTGAGGCGTTTTACGTCAAGAAGCACACTTCGGCGCAGCAGCCCTATCTTCATGCGCATGAATTTTATGAGCTCCTTTATGTGCAGTCGGGCACTTGTATGCAGACGCTGCGGAACGGAAGAGGCGTATCGCTTCAAAAGGGGCAGTGCTGCCTCATCCGCCCCGGGGAGGCGCATCGGATCGGGCGTGTCGGCAAGGTCGATGTTGTGCTCAAAGCCGTCATTCCGGGCGATCTGTTTTTGCGTGCCGCCGATCGTATCCCGCTGCCCGAAGGCGGGCTCGTCGTGTTCGGGAGGCCGTCTCTCTTTGCAGAGTACCTTTTTTTGCGGCTTTTGCGGGAGAGTACTCTTCGCGGGCTTTGCCATGAGGCTGCGATCTGTGCGCTTTTATCCCTTCTCTTTTGCGAGCTTGCACGGGGAGAGGGGCAGGAAAGTGCGGGCTCTCTCCCGTTTTACGGCGAGTATTTTGAGAACGAACTCAAATCTGCCTCGCTCACTCATTTTGCCCGATCGTTCGGCTATACCCCCGCTTATGCGAGCAGGCTCGTAAAACGGCAGACGGGCAAATCGTTTTTAGAGCTTCTGTCGGGGTACCGCATGCAGCGGGCGGCAGAGCTTTTGTCCTCTTCCGATCTGAGCGTCGAGGATATCGCGCTGGAGATCGGCTATCAGGTGCCTTCTGCCCTATATAAGCAGTTCAGCGCGCACTTCGGCATGACGCCCAACGAATACCGCAATGCTTTAAGCGGATAAGAACGGAAACAGAAAAGCCAAATCCCGAAATAGACCTTCTGCCGCGGCGGTGGTATCATAAGTGAAAGAGGTGGATGCAATGGATATCGAAAAAATCGAGGCGCTGCCGCTCACCAAAGCGCAGGCGATGGGCTATGCCAAGTCGGTCGTCGGGGAACAGATGGGGAACCCTGCCGAAAAAGTCAGATATATGGGCGGCGGTTCGTTCGGGCGCGCTGTCTTCGTCCGCTGCAAAGACGGGCAAACGCTCGCCGTGAAGTTCCTGCGGGCAAAGGACATGATGCAAAAAGAGGCGCATGACCTGAAGCTCCTTGCAGGGCACTGCACGGTCAAAGTGCCCCGCGTATTCTTTACGCGGCCCGGCGATCAAAAAATTCCCGTGGACTGTTACGGGATGGAGCTTGTCGGGGGCAAGAGCGCGCTCTTTGCGCCCGGGATGCTCTTTCTCGACAAAAAACGCAGGATGGAGTTTGCCGATCGGGTGACTGAGGCATTGCACGCCATCCATTCCTGCAAACGCGATACCTTCGGCGATACGATGGATGCGGGCTGCGAAAGCTGGCTCGAATATTACCGCCCCTTTGCGGAAGGGGTCTTGAAGAAAGCGGAAGAGTATTTTAAGGCGGGGAAGCTGAAAGAAAAGGTCATCCTCGCCATGCGGGCGGCGTGGGAGCAGTTCGGCGTCATCTTTTCCGAAGAGGTCAAGGAAGCCTGCCTCATCCACGGCGATCTCATCGTCGGCAATATCATGGTCGGGAAGGGGTACCGGATCACCGGGTTCATCGACCCGCTCAACGCGGCTTATGCCGATCGGGAGTACGACTTGTTTCAGTTCGACAATCTGACGGGCAAGCGCTTTTTTCTGCGCGAGACCTATCTCAAAAAATACGGGGCAAGCCGATACTGCATGCAAAAACTCGCCTTTTACGGTCTTTGGAATGAAGTTTATTGCTATATCCGATCGGGCGTTTTGGTGGGGTTTATTTTGGATCCGCTCGTTGAAAATATGCTTCAAAGGCTGAAAGAGCTATGATCTCTTTGAGGGCGGCTCTCGTGCGGGCGGCGCTCAGAGCCTATACTTACCCTTACCGGAAGCGTTTTGCTTCGCTTTCCCGATCGATCGCGCCGAAAAACAAGCCTTATGTGCCGCCCAAGGGCTTTGCGTTTGCCGAGGAAGAGTACGGCGGCGTCCGGGTGGAGAAAGTCGTGCCGCCCGAATGCGGGAAGGGGGCTGTTTTGCAATTTCATGGCGGCGGGCATACGGTGCCGATGAACAAGATGTACCGGAAAGCGGCAGAGCGGCTCGCCGCAAACTGCGGCTGCACCGTTTACAGCATCGACTATCATACCGGAGCCCGCCTTACCTATCCCGCCCTGCATGACGAATGCGACCGTGCCTATGCGGCGCTTTGCAAAAGCGTGCTGCGGGGAGGCAATTTTGTCGCCGTCGGGGATAGTTTCGGCGCAAACCTGCTTCTTTCCACTTGCCTGCGGGCAAGGGAGCGGGGCCTTCCGCTGCCGTCTGCGCTCGTCTGCATCTCCTCCTTTATCGACATGGCGGCTTCCGGAGATTCTTACAGGGAGAATTGCTACCGGGATCCTCTTTATGCGATGCCCAAGCGCTGCAGCTTTGCGGAATATGAAAAGAAGATCCGCCGCGTTTCGCCCTATTGCGGGAATACGCCGCCGGACCATCCCGATCTTTCGCCTGCCTATGCCGATCTTCACGGGTTCCCGAAGACGCTCATCCTGTGCGGCGGGTGGGAAACTTCGCTGAGCGACAGCAGGATGCTTGATGACGGGCTGCGGAAAGGGGGAAGCTTAGCGAAACTTCACATCTTTTCCGGGATGTGGCACGATTTCATGCTTCTCTTTCCTCGGCTGAAAGAAAGCAGAGCCGCCTGGAAGGAGATCTTCGCGTTTATCACGGAAGCGCTTTCCTCGGGCGGTTGTTGATGCGGTTTGTGAAAATGCTTGCGCCCTGCTTGCGAGGCGGGCGGTTCGGGGGCATGTTGCCAGCTGCGGCACTTCGTTCCGTCAGGCGCGCAAAATAAGAAAGAGCGCACATGGGAGAGGTTTCGTAAGGAAGCAGCTTCTCCTTTCGGCTTTGTAATCAGTCGGAATATTTGTGGTTATCAGTTAACTGCGTCATATCGTAGCATTATATTTGACTCGATATCTTTTTCGTGATATAATTACCGCCATGCTTAATAGATTTTGTGGAGGATAAAAATGAGATCGGCTTTTCAAATTCTTGCTATACCGTATCAAATTATTGACGGTTCTCTTTTCTACTGTGTTTTTCACCGAGCCGATTTCAACCAATGGCAATTTATAGCCGGAGGCGGCGAAGAGGGTGAAACTCCGTTAGAGGCGGCAAAAAGAGAAACCTTTGAAGAAAGTGGAGCACAGTCGGACAAATGGGTGGAATTAAAAAGTTTATCCTATATTCCTGCTGAGGTTATATCCGAAAAGCATCGGAAGTATTGGAGAAAGGACACTTACGTAATACCTGAATATACATTTGGTTTTGAGTGCAAAGACGATATAAAATTGAGCCGCGAGCATACGGAGTTTGTTTGGCTGAATTACGATGAAGCGCTCAAAAAACTCAAATGGGATTCAAATCGCACGGCTCTTTACGAACTGAATTGTCGGTTGAAGGTCAGGCAGTGATTGGATTACAGCACGGGACTTTACAATTAAGTGATAGGAAAAAATTTGAAATATTAAGTCCATAGGCATTGCGAGCATCGGATTGTGACACCACAATCCGAAAAGAAGGAAAAATAAATTATTGGGGCACCTTCCTTACGGAGGGTGCCCCAAGGCGCTCTTTTTTTGGTGGATCTAAAGCAGAATACTTCGCGGGAAGGGGCTTCGGTTTTAGATGGGCGTGATTTCGCTCGTGCCGCTGCGAGCGGCGGGGCGAACTGTGGCAGTTCGTTCTGTCAGGCACGCGAAATAAAAACGGGAGGCTGTTGCCTCCCGTCTCATTTTGGTGGCCCTAAAGCAGAATACTTCGCGGGAAGGGGCTTCGGTTTCAGATGGGCGTGATTTCGCTCGTGCCGCCGCAAGCGGCGGGGCGAACTGAGGCAGTTCGTTCCGTCAGGCGCGCAAAAAATAAAGAGCGCACAAGGCGCTCCTTATTTTTTGGTGGACCTGCGCAGAATCGAACTGCGGTCTTACAAGGTTCCTCCGCGGATCCTACACGCTTAGTCGGCGATCGGTCTCGCGCAAGGAAAGTTCACCGACGACCTTTCCGTACGCATGCTTCCGAGAATCGCTCTGCGGCAGGGGAAGTCAGCCGCCGCAAAGAGTTCCCCACTAGATTGACGCCTCGTTTTCGCCCGTGGGCAGACGAAAGGAGACGGAGCCTAAAAGGTTAGGCCGCAAGCGCTACGCGGCGAGTTGCACGTGCAGCGACAGATCTTCTGCTTTTGTTATCAGCATTTAAAAAATTCCCGTTTTTACGGAGCCGAGCCTCCGGCGTGCATCCTGCGAATTCCGCTTGCAATCGAATCCAATACAGGCCCGCAAGCTTTTCGCTCGTCTATTTTATACCCGCGGACGGGAAAAGTCAACCGTTTTGACGGACGTTCCCGAGGTGCGGCCTCGTGCGCGTGCTGTCTGCAATAAAAGTATTTTGGACAATATTGCATGATGCGCTCGAATGGGGCGGAGGGCGCGTCCGTGGGTGGAATTGCAGAAAATTGGTGCGTAAAAACGCTTGATTTTTTCATGTGGTTTCCTGTATAATAGGATTACCGATGGGGTTATAGCGCAGTTGGTAGCGCGTTTGAATGGCATTCAAAAGGTCAGGGGTTCGAATCCCCTTAGCTCCACCACGAGAAAAGGCACCGTTTATAGGGTGCCTTTTCTCGTGGCGGAGGGAGGCGAGCCGCAGCCTCGTCATCGCGGGGCGGGAAGGCGACGGGCGGAACGGCATGCCGCAAGATCATAGGGAAGGATATGGAAATTTCGATTGTGGAAAAACTGACGCCGCGCATGACGGAAGCGCTTGTCCGCCTTTGGGAAGCCTCCGTCAGGGCGACGCATGACTTTCTGACGGAGAGCGAGATCGGACGCATCGGGGCGTATGTTCCCGAGGCGCTGCAAAGCGTCCGTCATCTTGCCGTCGCGAGGGAGGAAGACGGCTCCGCCGCGGCGTTTCTGGGCGTGGAGGGAAGGCGGATCGGGATGCTCTTCGTTGCGCCCGAGGGCGCGGGAAGGGGATCGGGCGGGCGCTCGTCTTATTTGCCGCCGAAAAATTTTCTGCCGACGAAGTGACGGTCAACGAGCAGAATGTGCAGGCGGTCGGCTTCTACAAGAAGATGGGGTTCATGCCGTACCGCAGAACGCAGACGGACGAGCAGGGCGGGCCCTATCCTCTTTTGTATATGAAACGGTGAAGGGCGGGGGAAGCCCTTTGAACGAGCAATTCTCCCCAAAACAAAACGCCGCAACATAAGCGGCGTTTTTTCATGCGGTTTTTTGCGTGTTTGGTTCGCTTTCCTTCGGGTGTTTTCTCAAAAAGCATACGAAGAACAGAAGGCAGGAGAGAATGGCGGAAATGAGTTCCGTCACCCAGAAGGCGTGCCACACGCCGACGGCGCCGAAGGGGAGGGAGAGAAGATAGGCGATGAGCACGATGACGAGATAGCGCAGAAGGGAGATGACGAGCGAGGGCATCCCCATGCCGAGTCCTTCGAAGGTGCCGCTGATGACGACCGAGAGCGCCGAGACGATGAACCCCGCCGATATGATGCGAAGGGCGGAAGCGCCCGCTTCGATGGTCGTATCCGTCTCCGAAAACAGCCCCATGAGCTGCTGCGGGATGACAAGGCAGAGGATGGTACCGACCGCCATCACGCCGATGCTCAGAAGCAGGGTCAGGCGGAAGATGGAGAGCACGCGGTCTTTTCGTCCCGCGCCGAGGTTGTATCCGACGAGGGGGCGGATGCCCTGCACGATACCGCTCACCGTAAAGTAGATGAAGGTCTGCAATTTATAGTAGACGCCGAGGATGAGCACATACGTCTCCGCAAACGCCGCAAGGATGGCGTTGAGCAGGGTGATCATGAAGGAGGGCAGCGCCATGTTGAGTGAGGCGGGGATGCCAACCGCATAGAGCTTGAAGGCGATCTTTTCTTTCGTGGGCTTGCCGAGGCGGATCTTTACGGGGATGTTCGCCCGCCAAAAGACGATGAGATAGGCAAGGAGGGAGAGGCACTGCCCGATGCCCGTCGCGAGCGCCGCGCCCATGACGCCCATTTCAGGGATGGGGCCGAGGCCGGAGATGAAGATGGGGTCGAGGATGATGTTCGCGACGGCGCCCACCGCCATGCAGAACATCGTCGTGACCATCTTGCCCGTCGCCTGCAAAATTTTCTCGAAGGCGAGGCTCAACGTGAGCACGGGCGAAAAGGCGATGACGACATAGAAGTATTCAAGGCCGTAAGAGACGGTCGTTTCGTCCTTCGTGAACATGCGAAGGAAGGGCGCGATGAAGAGGCAGCACAGCCCCGCGAGCAGCACGCCGTGGACGGCGCTCAAAAGGACGCCGAGCGCGGAGGCGCGGTCGGCTTCGCGGTAGCGCTCCGCCCCCAGATAGAAGGCGACCGCCGCGTTGATGCCCACACCGAAGCCGATGCCCACGGCGTTTGCAAGGTTTTGCAGCGGGAAGACGAGGGAGACGGCGGTCATGGCGCTCTCGTTCCATTGCGCGACAAAGTAGCTGTCGACAATGTTGTAGAGCGAGCTGATGAGCATGGAGAGGACGATGGGAAGCGCCATCTTCAGCACGAGCGGCAAAACGGGCTTTTCTTTCATGAAGGTCTGATCCATAAGTTGGCTCCTTTGTGTTGGGGTCGGGGGCGGCTGCTGCCCGAACGGACGTGTGCGGGTGTCTTATGATGCGCGGGGACATAGGCGGCGCGCGGGCTCGGAAGAGGCGCGCGGGGCGCTCTGTAAGGCACATGGGGCGCATTATAAAGGCACGGGCGAATTTTGCCGCAAAAAAGCCACACGGCATAGGCTGTGTGGCGAAAAGATGACTGAGCAGGAAAAATCCACAACGATTTTCGTGCCGTTATCATATCACGGCGGCGGATCGGCGGTCAAGCGATTTTGCAGGGGGGGGGACATGAAAAGCTTTTTTATTTTATATTGACAGAATATCTATTTTATGATAAGATTAGTTTAATAATTTAGTCAAGGAGATTTTTGTGATGATTGATGAAAAATTGCAGGCTTTTAGAAATGAAATACAGAATGGGCTAAGAGATATTGATGAGAATTTCTCTTATATAGATGACAAACTAAAGAAACCGGAATATGCTTTTTTATATTGGGTTTTGATGCGCTTATATAATATTGATGAGGAATTGGTTGCCGATTCGATTACAGAGTATAATGATAAGGCAATCGATTGTTTTGTTCATTATGAGGAAAATAAGGAGTTGTATATTATACAATGCAAATATTACGATATTGACCATGTTATTGATAGAAAAGATGTGGCGGATTTTTTACAAACGCCTTTGATAGCACTTAAAAATAAGAAATATAAACGTTCAAAGACATTACAAAAAATATTTTCAAATGCAATTGAGGATCCGGACTACAAAATTTATTTTCATTTTTATTCGACAAGCACTTTTTACTCTGTGGATATTGACGAGTTGATTAAAAAATTCAACAGAGAAGCGGAGGAATATGTTTCTTTTGTGCATGCTAATTTTATGGATTTGGCAGGAATATATGAGCTATACTACGGTAAGAGTTTTAAGGAAAGAAAACAGCTTACTTTTAAATTGGGTACGGTTAATAGAGGAACATTTGCATCATTAAGAGAAGAATATGATATCCCTGATTTACGTTGTGAAGCATATTATATCATAACACCTGTCTCCGAGATTTATAAACTCTATAATACATCGAAAAAAGACGGATATCAATTATTTGAGGAAAATATACGAGAATATTTAGGTGAGAGTAGTATCAATAGGGGAATAATTGACACGCTTAAAGGAAAGGAAAGAAATAATTTTCTATTTTATAATAATGGAATCACAATGATATGCTCAAGGGTTGGGAGAGAGGAACAACGTGGTAAAATGCGGTATTTGGAAATTGAAAATCCGCAGGTGGTGAATGGATGCCAAACAGTTAATTCGATTTTTACGGTTTTAAGTGACGGTCAGTCAGAAAAAGAAATTCAAGAAAAATATCAAAATGTTTTCGTCATGGTTAAGGTGTTAGTTGTATCGTCTCAGTCAGATGACGATAAAGCGTTTTATAAAGATGTCGTTAAGTATACCAACAAGCAAAATGCAGTACCAGATAAGGTTTTCCTTGCCGGTGAACATCTTGGTTTTACGAGAATTCAGACTGAATTTGGGAGAAAGGGGTTCTATTTACGTGTCAAGCAGAGTGATAGAAATAAATTTGATAATGAGACTAAACCCAAGCAGGCTAATATGATGGAATTAGCTAAAGCATATACTAATAGGGTAGGATTTGATATAAAATCTGTTCGCGATATTAGTATTGATTTGGATAAGTTGTTGCAAGTTCTTATAGCATATATTAAAGATGGATATTATGCTTACACTAAGAAAAATGCTGTGTTAAAGGAAACAAGTGATGTTTTCAAATCAATAAGTGTAAATATTCAGGACTATCTTTCTATTGACAATATGATATTACTTTATTATACATATTGTCGGGCGGAACGAGAGAAAAAGCAAAGTTCCGATAATAGAACTCCGATCCCATATTATGTTATAGGACTTATAAGTTATCATATTAATGGTGAGCATACAAGTGAAAACATGAATCGACAGCTGGATAAGCTTTTTAGTTTGGATAAAGATACGTTTAATAAAGTGTATGAGTATTTAAAAATTATATCAAACAAATATTGCAAGCGTTGTCAAAAGAACGGTATAGAGTATAATGTTATGATTAAACAAAAGATAGACGTTTCATTAGTCAATGATGCTATTGATGATCATATAGATTCAAGTTCTGATGAAATCTATTCTATTTTGAGTGTAAAATAAAAATTGAATGTTTTCGCACAAAATACTATGATCGAAAACATCCTCTTTGACCTCGACGGGACGCTCACCGAACCCTTCGAAGGCATCACCAATTCCGTCCTCTATGCCCTCCGTAAATGCGGCATCGAGGAGGGGGACAGGGCAAAACTCAAAGCGTTCATCGGGCCGCCGCTCCTTTCGTCCTTTTCGGAATTTTACGGCATGACGCAGGAGGAAGCCCGCCGCGCCGTCTCCTTTTACCGCGAGTACTACGCGGAGAAGGGCATCTTCGAAAACGCGGTCATTGCGGGCATCCCCGAACTTCTCTGTGCGCTGCAAAAGGAGGGGTGCAGCCTCTTTGTGGCGACGTCCAAGCCCGAGCCCTTTGCCGTGCGCATCATCGAGCGCTTTTCCCTTTCCCCGTACATTGTGCGCGTCTTCGGGGCGAGCCTCGACGAAACGCGCATCGAAAAGGGGGAAGTCATCGCATACGCCTTAAAAGAGGGCGGTATCGCGAAGGAGAGTGCCCTCATGGTGGGGGACCGGAAGCACGACATCCTGGGCGCGAAGGAGAACGGCATCCGTTCGATGGGCGTGCTGTTCGGCTACGGCAGCCGCGAGGAGCTTATTTTCGCGGGCGCGGATGAGATCGCCGAAACGCCCGAAGAAGTCTTGCGTCTCTATCAAAAAATCAAAAGCGCGTGAGCGCGGAGCGCGGCAGGGTCTGCCGCAAAGGAGCAAACGATGTTTGGTTGGGCATTTTTGGGCTGCGGCAATATCGCCGAGCAAGTCGCGAATGAGCTCGTTAACGAAGCGGGGCAGAGGATCGTCTCCTGCTGGAACCGCTCGCCCGAGCGCGCGCAAAAGTTTGCCGTCAAGTACGGCTCGCGGGCTTATCGGACGGCGGAGGAAGCGTTGAAGGCGGAGGGCGTGAACGCCGCCTATATCGCCGTGACGGCAGACAAGCACCTCGACTATATCCGCCTGTGCCTGAATGCGGGCGTGCCCGTTCTTTGCGAAAAGCCCTTCACCGTCAACGCGGGGGAGGCGGAGCAAGCCTTCGCGCTCGCGAAAGAAAAGGGGCTGTATCTTTGCGAAGCCATGTGGACGTGGTTCAACGCGCCCGCACTCACCGTCCGAGCGTGGCTGCCCAAGATCGGCGCCGTGAAAAAGGTGACGGCGAAGTACTGCGTGCCCATTTCGGGCAATCCCCGCCTCGTCGACCCCGTGCGCCTCGGCGGTGCGCTCGTCGATATCGGCGTCTATCCCATCCGCTATGCTTACGAACTCTTCGGCATGCCGAAAAAGATCGTCTGCGAAGGGAGCGTCGAGGGCGGCGTCGACCACAAGGAGAAGGTGACGCTCTTTTACGACGGCTTTGAAGCCGTGCTCGAGATCGATATGGACGAATTCAAGGGCGAAGAGTTCGTCATCGAGGGCGAGAGGGGCGCGATCCGCGTGCCGTGGTTCCACGCGGCGCAGGAAGTCCTCCTCACGGGCGAAGAGGAGGCGCGCTTTGAGGACGGCTCGCCCAAGTACGGCACCGAAATGGCGCGCGCTGCGGAGGAGATCGCAAACGGGTGCAAAGAGAGCGCGTTCTGCCCGCCTTCGCACACGGTGGACGTCATGCGCATCCTCGACGAATGCAGGCGGCAGATGGGGCTCGTCTATCCGTGCGAACGCTGAGCGCGCGGCTTTATGCAGCATTCCGCTCGGCATTTTTACGGCGGAAACCGATATGATACAGCCGAAGAGAGGGGAACAAGCCGCTTTTCGGCTGTTTTTTTGTTCAGTCACGGTCCAATCATGCCCATGTCACACAAAGTCGTGACGAAATATGGGTTTGACCGCGCGCCAAAGAGCGGTATAAATATAATAGAAGGAGGTGAGCCTCTTGAAGACTTATATCATCACCGGTGCCAACGGTTTTTTGGGCAACAACATCATCCGCCTTTTGCAGAAGGAAGCGTGCGACATCCGCGCCCTCGTGCTGCCCGGGGATCAACTGCATTCCCTGGACGGCCTGCGCTGTACCCTCTATGAAGGGGACGTCACGAAAAAGGAGTCGCTTTCCGAGATCTTCACCGTGCCCGATGGGGCGGAAGTCGTCGTCATCCACTGCGCCGCCATCGTCACGGTCAAATCGAAGTTCGATCCCAAAGTGCAGGAAGTCAACGTGGGCGGCGCGCTCAATATCGCCGAAAAGGCGCTTTCCGTGGGGGCGCGGCTCGTGTATGTTTCGAGCGTGCACGCCATCCCCGAACGCGGGCAGAAGGTCGTTTCCGAAACCAAGGAATTCGATCCCGCCCTCGTCAAGGGGCAATACGCCAAGACGAAGGCAGAGACGGCGACCGCCCTTTTGAAGATGGTCAAAGAGCGCGGGCTCGACTGCGTGATCGTGCATCCTTCGGGCATGCTCGGGCCGTACGATTTCGGGCACAGCCACTTAACGCAGCTCGTGCTGGATTTTAGCAACGGCAAACTCACGGCGTGCGTCAAGGGCGGCTATGATTTTTCCGACGTGCGCGACGTGGCGACGGGCATCCTGAGCGCCGCAGAGCGCGGCAGGACGGGCGAGTGCTATATCCTCTCCAACCGCTATGTGGAGATCAAGGAACTGCTCGATACTATCAGCGAGGTGCGCGGCACCAAGAAGATCAAAGTGGTGCTCCCCATGTGGCTCGCAAAAGTCACAGCGCCCCTTTCGGAAGCCTATTATGCCATCCTGAAATCGCCGCCCCTCTATACGAGGTATTCGCTCTATACCATCTCCCATCACGTCGAATTCACCAACGGGAAGGCAAAGAAGGAGCTGGGCTTTTCTAACCGCTCCATCCGCGAGACGGTCGCAGACACCGTCCGCTGGCTGGAAGAACAAAAGCGCATTTAAGGCGCTGCGCCGCAGCCCTGTTCTGCGCAAAGAGCATGAAAAAACGGAGCTTTTCGGCTCCGTTTTTTGCTGTTATGGATCATGGGTGAGAATGCACCCCAAGGGCGGAAAGATCAGAAGACCAGAAGATCGGCGGAGGGAGCCCCGTAGAAGGCGGCAAGGCCCTTCAGAAGCTCCTCATAGTCGGCTTTTGCAAACGTCTCCACGGCGGAGTGCATCGCAAGCTGGGCAAGCCCCAAGTCCACCGTGCGCACGGGCACCTGCGCAAAGCCGATCGCCCCCAGCGTGCCGCCGCTCCGCATATCCGAGCGGTTGAAAAAGGTCTGGAACTTGACGTCCGCGCGCGAGAAGATGCGTTTGATGACGGCGGAGGAGAGGGCGTCCGTCGTGTAAGCGCCGCCCGCATGCCCCTTGATGACGACGCCCCCGCCCATCACGGCGCGGTTGGTGGGGTCGCACTTTTCGGGATGGTTGGGATGCAGCGAATGCGCGTTGTCGAGCGAGACGGAGAAGGAGCGGGAGAGCATCCGCTCATATTCGCTCGCCGAAAGGCAAAGGCTCTCCGCGATGCGGGAAAGCACGCTTTTCAAAAAGCCGCTGCCCGCGCCCTGCAGCGTGTGGCTGCCCACCTCCTCGCTGTCGAAGCACGCCGCGACGAGCACTCCCTCGCCACCGTCCGTGTCCGCCAGGGCGGAGAGGGAAGCGGCGACGCTCGACAAATTGTCGATGCGCGGCGAAGAGAGAAATTCCCCGTGGCTGCCGCTTGTAAAGGGCTGTTCGGCGCAGGCGGCGAACAGATCGAAGGAGAGCGCGCCATGAAGGGCGCTTCCGAGTTCCTCCTTCCCCAAAGACCAGAGGGGGAGAAGGTCGGTCTGCGCGTTGGGGGAGAACTTCTCGTTGACCGAGCGGTCCATATGGATGGCGAGCGAGGGGATGACGATGTTCTCTTCGCTCACATAGGGCTCGGAGACGAGCACGCCCTCTTTTTCCCGCACGATGCGCCCCGCGATCTTCAGGGGGCGGTCGAAAAAGGTGTAACAGATGCCGCCGCCGTAAAGTTCGACGTTGAGCCGCGTGAAGGCGCCGTCCGAAAAGGCGGCGTTTTCTTTGAGCTTGAGGGCGGGCGAGTCGGTGTGCGTGGCGACGATCTTGAAGGCGCTTTCGGGGCGCTCCCCGATGACAAATGCGATGAGCGCGCTGCCGCCCCGCGTGACAAAATATTGGTTGCCGCGCTCTAAGTTCCATTCCTCGCCTTCGGAAAGGGCGCAAAAGCCGTGCGCCGAGAGAAAGGCGGCGGCGTTTTGCACGGCCTGAAAGGCGGTGTACGAGCTCCCCAGATAGCGGGAGAGCCCTTCAACGGAAGAAAGTTCGTTCATATTCGTTCCTTATTGTGTATTTTTTCTCTTACAGTATATCACATCTGCGCCAAAATGCAAGCGGGAATCCGAAAAATAAAAATTCCGAAACGGGAATAAATTTGTATAAAACGGATAAAAAATTCCGAAATGGGAAAATATATTGACAAGAGGGCGCAAAAGTGCTATACTGAGCATAAGAAAAGGAGGGAAGCGGCATGATCGAGCGGAAAGAATATCTGGAAAAGCTGATGGCATGGAAGGATAAAGCGGTCATCAAGGTCGTGACGGGCATCCGCCGCGCGGGGAAGTCGACGCTTTTGGAGCAGTTCCGTGCGCGGCTCCAAGAGAGCGGCGTGAGCAAGGAGCAGATCGTATCGGTCAATTTTGAGGAGCTCGAATATGAGGCCCTGCAAGACCGCCATGAATTATATGCCTATCTGAAGGGAAAGCTGCGGCAGGGGCAGATGACGTATATCTTTCTGGATGAAGTCCAGAAGGTGGAAGGGTTCGAACAGGTCGTCGACAGCCTCTATGTGAAGGAAAACGTCGATCTCTATATCACGGGCTCCAATTCCTGGCTGCTTTCGGGGGAGCTCGCAACGCTCCTTTCGGGGAGATATGTCGAGATCGGCGTGCTGCCCTTTTCCTTCGCGGAGTTCTATGAAAGCCGCGGCGGGGGAGAGCGGGACAGATTGTTTGCAGAATATATGGCAGACGGCGGGTTCCCTTATCTTGCCGCGCTGAACGGGTCGAGAGAGAGCGTCGATACCTATTTGGAAGGGATCTACAACACGGTCATCCTCAAAGATATCGAAGAAAGACAGAGAAGGAGAGGGGAGGAACCGAGCAGGCGCAGGGTGACCGATCTTGCGCTGCTTCAGAACATCTCGAAATTTCTTGCAAGTTCGGTCGGGAGCCCCGTCTCCGTGAAAAAGATCGCCGACTTTATCACCTCGTCGGGGAGAAAGGTTTCGCAGAACACGGTGGACGATTACGTCGAAGCGTTGGTGCAGGCGTTCGTGTTTTACAGGGCAGAACGCTACGACGTCGAAGGAAAGCAGCTGCTCGTGCAGAATGCGAAATACTATATCGTCGATCTCGGGCTGAGAAGGTACCTGCTTCCGAGGCGCAATTACGATCTCGGGTTTTCCCTCGAAAATATCGTCTATCTCGAGCTGAAGCGGCGGGGCTTTTCGGTCTGCGTCGGAAAGGTCGGGGCGGCGGAAGTGGACTTCGTGGCAAGGAAGGGGGATGAGATCACCTACTTCCAGGTCTCGGCGTCATGTACGGATGAAGCGACGTTCGCGCGGGAGATCGCACCTTTGAGAAAGATCGGGGACGATCACAGGAAGAAGATCCTGACGCTCGATCGGTTCACACCAGGCAATTACGACGGCATCGAGGTCGTCCATGCGGTGGACTGGCTGCTGGAAGGGTAACGGCGTTTGTCTTCGCGGCGGTTTCCAAACCCCGCATTGACAGAAAGGGAAGAATGTGATATAATAAAGCCATGTTAGAAAAATTCCGTAAGGCCCTGAGAAACTGGGCCACAAAAGTTTACATCGGCATCACGGGAAGCCCCTTAAAGCAGGGTGAAAATCTGGCGCCGCAGGGAGAGACCGCCGTAGATCCCGCGATGAGCGAACTTCTCTGCCGTGCCGCGGCGGAAGGGGCGGTGCTGCTCGAAAACGACGGCACGCTGCCTCTCAAGGATAAGTTCGCCCTCTTCGGGCGGACGCAGGCGGACAGCTTCTATACGGGCTACGGCTCGGGCGGCGACGTCATCAAGCCCTATCAGGTGAGCATTGCGGAGGGCATTCTGAAAGAGCGCGGGCTTGCACCCGATCTCGAGCTGTTGGAGACCTACCGCAAGTGGGCGAAGGAGCACCCCGTCGACCACGGCTATTGGGGCAACTGGCCGCTCAACTATCCCGAAATGCCCCTTTCGGAGGACTTTGTGAAGGGCGTTGCGGCGCGCGCGGAGACCGCCGTCGTCGTCTTGGGCCGTGCCGCGGGGGAGGACAGGGACTGCCTCCTTCAGGAGGGGAGCTACTATCTCAAGGCGGAGGAGCGCAATATGCTCGCCCTTGCCAAGAAGTACTTCAAAAAGCTCGTCGTGCTCCTCAACATCGGCAACATCATCGACTTTTCGTGGGTGGACGAGTTTTCTCCCAACGCCGTGCTCCTCTTGTGGCAGGGCGGCATGGAGACGGGCAACGCCTGCGCCAAGCTCTTGTCGGGTGCAGTCTCGCCTTCGGGCAAGCTGACGATGACCATCGCAAAGCGCTATGAGGACTATCCCGCAAGCAATTTCGGCGACGCTTCCCACACCGATTACACCGAAGATATCTATGTCGGCTACCGCTATTTCGAGACGTTCGCAAAGGAGAAGGTGCGCTATCCCTTCGGCTACGGGCTGAGCTATACTACCTTCTCCGTCGATCCTTCCCTCACCTATGCCCAGCAGGGCGCCGAGATCTGCGTGAAGGTCAAAAATACGGGGAAGTGCGCGGGCAGATGCGCCGTTCAGGTGTATGTGCAGAAGCCCTTCGGGAAAGACGGCAACCCCAAACGCGAGCTCGTCGGCTTTTATAAGACGGGACTCCTTCCCGCAGGCGGCGAGGAAGAGGCGGTCATCTCCGTGCCCGTCTACCGCGTCACGACGTACGACGAGGAGACGTCGTCCGAAGTGCTGCTCGGCGGGGAATATGTGTTCTTTGCGGGCGAGGACGTGCGCTCTGCAAAGGAAGCGGGCCGCGTGGCGACGGAAGGGCGCGTGTTAAGGCACCTTGCAGAGCGCGGCGCGCCCCGCAAGCCCTTCCCCGTCTTCCGTGCGGAAGACAAGGGCGGGGAATATGCGCTCATCCAAGTCCCCGTGCGGCTCGCAAGATCGGACGTCAAGGCGGAGATGGCGGCTTCCATCCCGCCCGAGAGCCTGTGGGAAGTGCACGCGGAGCCCTGCACCTTCGAGGATGTGAGAGCGGGGAAAGTGCCCCTCCGCGCCTTTGTTGCGCAGCTCTCCTTTGACGAGCTCGAAGCTGTCTCCCGCGGCGACTACAAGATGAACAGCCCCTTGGGGCCCGAGGGCAATGCGGGGGCGTTCGGCGGCGTGCTGCCCTCCCTCAATAAGAAGGGCGTACCGCCCGTCATCACGACGGACGGGCCTTCGGGCATCCGCTTAAAGCGCGCAAGCTCGCTCATCCCCATCGGCACGCTGCTCGCCTGCACCTTCGACGAGGCGCTCGTTTCCGAAGTGTATGCGGGCGTGGGGGAGGAGATGAAGGAGCGCGGCAGCGACGTCTTGCTCGCCCCCGGGATGAACATCCAGAGGAGCCCCCTCTGCGGGCGCAACTTCGAGTACTATTCGGAAGACCCCGTCCTTTCGGGCAAGATCGCCGCGGCGGCAGTGAAGGGCATCCAGAGCGCGGGCGTTTCTGCCTGCCCCAAGCACTTTGCGTGCAACAACCAGGAATTCAACCGCAACAACCACGACGCGCGCGTCTCCGAACGGGCGCTGAGGGAAATTTATCTGAAGGGCTTCGAGATCTGCGTGCGCGAGGCGAACCCGCACTGCATCATGACCTCGTACAACAAGATCAACGGCGTGTGGGCGCATTACCACTTCGAACTCGTGCGCGGCATTTTGCGCGGCGAGTGGGGGTTCGGCGGGTGCGTCATGACCGACTGGTGGATGAAGAGCGCGCGCTGCCCCGAGTACCCCAAACTCAAAGACAATGCCTACCGCATCCGCGCGGGCGTCAACGTGCTGATGCCGGGCGGCGACTATATCGGGAAACGCAAGCCCGACGGCACCGTGCGCGCCGCCATGAAGAAGGACGGCCTCACGATGGCGGAGCTCCGCCGCAATGCGGAGGAGGTGCTGGCTTTTGTGCTGCACTCCTCTGCTGAAATGCGTGAGGTTTGAAAAGCATTCATCGGCCGAATACTTTGTCGCCTTTGCGCACTCCTCGGTTACTTACGTCTGAGTAAGCGCCCTTCGTCGCTTGCGCAGTGAAAAGGGCTCCCGCGAAGATTTTGCAAGGCAAAAGCTTTGTGGGAAGAGGAGGCATCGCGCAGAGCACAGTGCCTTTGATTTATCAATAGGCACTGGCAACTGAGGCGAATGCCGACGAGGCCGCGCCTGCTTCCCAAACCTTCGGTTTAATTTTCAAAGAGGTATATCAAATCATGAGTACATTACGCATCACGGGCAGGGGCGTTTGCGCGCGGCCTGCCGATCGGGCGGAGCTGCATTTGCTCGTGCGCCGCGTGGAAAAGACGTGCGCGGCCGCCTCGGAAGCGGCGCAGGAGGCGGTGAAAACGCTGTGCGCACGCCTTCGCGAACGCGGGTTCGACGAGAGCGGGCTCAAGACGACGGACTTTTCCGTCTCGCCCGAATATGAAGAGGGGGAGGGCGGCATGCGCCGCCGTGTGCAGACGGGCTATGCCTGCCGCATTGCGCTGCGGTTTGCGCTCCCCTTCACGCCCGAAGGGCTCTCTGCGGCTGCCGACGCGCTCTCGGGGGGCGCGGAGGAGCTCTCGATCGCCTTCTCGGTGGAGGATACCGAGGCGGTGCGGCGGGAGGTTGTCCGCTCCGCCTGGGAAGACGCCCTGTCGCAGGCAGCGCTCTTTGCGGAAGCGAGCGGGAGAAGGGTGGGCGCCGTAAGGGAAGTTTCGCTTTCCGTCGGCGGCGCGCGGGCGATGAATTTCGGCGGGGCGGCGGCGCTTGCCGTGCGGGCAGCGAAGTTCGATCTTACCCCCGACGACGTGCGCGCGGAAGGCACCGTCACCGCGGAATTTGAATTGGAATGACCGCTTTGTGCGGGCGGCGGCGCGGCGAATGCCGCGCCGCCGCTGCTTTCGGGGCGCCGCCGCGGCTTGCCGCGGCGGCGTCCGAATTTGGTTTCTTGCCGCTTTTTTTGCTTTCCCCCTTGAAAACGGGCGCAAGATATGCTATAATGAATGCCGAAACTTCTCAAGGAGACACCATATGTGGTTTGACGAAAGCATGTTTTATCAGATCTATCCGCTCGGGTTCTGCGGGGCGGAGCGGGAGAACGACTTCGGCGAAGTGCGCCACCGCCTCTCCCTCATCGAGGCGGAGATCCCCCGTCTCAAAGAGCTCGGGGTGGGGGCGGTGCTCTTCAACCCCCTCTTCGAGAGCGAGCGCCACGGCTACGATACCGTCGACTTCTATCGCATCGACCGCCGCCTCGGCACCAACGAGGAATTCAAGGCGCTCGTCGAAAAATTCCACGAGGCGGGCATCCGCGTCGTTTTAGACGGCGTGTTCAATCACGTCGGCCGCGCCTTCCCGCCCTTTAAGGAAGTCCTCGAAAAGCGCGAGGGGACCGATTACCGCTTCTGGTTCAACATCAACTTCTGGGGCAATTCGCGCTACAACGACGGGCTCGACTACGAAAATTGGGAAGGCCATCCTGAGCTCGTCAAACTCCGCCTCGAAAATCAGGACCTTCAGAATTACCTCATGGACGCCGTGCGCTTCTGGATCCGCGAGTTCGGGATCGACGGCCTCCGCCTCGACGTCTGCTACCTCCTCCCTCAGTGGTTCATGGAGCTCCTCCGCCGCACCGTCAATGCGGAAAAAGAGGACTTCTTCCTCGTGGGCGAGGTCATTCACTGCGGCAACTTCCAGATGAACATCTGCCCCGAGCGCCTCAACTCCATCACCGACTACGAGTGCTTCAAGGGCATGATCTCGGCGTTCAATTCCGACAACCTCTTCGAGATCGAATCTTCCCTGACCCGCCTCTTCTCCTCCGAGCCGTGGGCGCTCTACACGGGCAAGCGTATGCTCAACTTTGTCGACAACCACGACGTCATCCGCGCCTACACCGCCCTCAGGGAAAAGCGCAACCTTCTCAACCTCTACACGCTGCTCTTCACGATGCCCGGCATCCCGTGCGTCTACTACGGCTCGGAATTCGGCGCGGAGGGGGATAAGTCTGATCTCGACTACAAGCTCCGTCCCTATATCGGCGACATCGACAAGACCGCCCATCCCGAGCTCGTCGAGCGCATCCGCCTTCTCGCCAAAATTCGGAAGGGGAGCCGCGCGCTCTCTTACGGCACCTATCAGAAGGCGACCGTCATGAACCGCAATTTCTCCTTCGTTCGCGAGGCGGAGGGCGAACGCATCATCGTCGCCGTCAACATCGAGGACCACGACTGCACCATCCGCGTCGAAGAGGCGGAAGGGACCGATCTTCTCACGGGGCAGGTGCGCAACCTGAACGACATCTATCTCCCGCCCTTCACGGCGAGTATCTACCGAAGGAATTGAGTTCTAAGTTTAGAAAAAACTAATATAATGAAATTAAATAAGGCAGACGGAGCCATCGCTTCGTCTGCCTTTGTCTTCTCCCGCATTCCTCGTAAAGTACTGAATAATTTCGCACCTTATTCGTACACAATACCCATAAAGAAGTAAATATAATAAAAATAAGGGGGGGGGGGGTACAAATTGCACACTTTTACTTGTGATTTTTTTCCCAAAGCGTAAAAAATAAGGCAATATGGCGAAAAAATTTCATCTTTCAAAGACATATTTTTTGTAAGAACGAATTGAAAGTTGCCGATTCCCGTGTTATAATGAAGCCGGCGGTGAAAGATCCGCCGCTGGATTTCATTTTCCGGAAGTTCCCTCGGCGGCATGCTCCGCTAAGCATGCCGCCGAGGGCGGATCATGAACGCAGCGAAAGGCCGTGCCTCTGCCATACGGGCCGCTCTTCAAGGAGGAGAGATGAACGATCATTTGGAGGGGAGACCTTCCGCAGCGGGCGACGCAGCCGATGAGGCCGTGCCGTTCGATCCCGCGTGCGAAGTCTCCGCCGCGGACATGTCCGAAGTGCCCGAAGTGCCTTCGGAAGATTCCGTGAGCGAGGGTTCTCCCGAGACCGCCGAGCCGCCGGGCGGGCAGACAACCGAACAAGCCGAAGAAGGCGCGTCCGAACAGGACGAGGCCGTCGATTCGGCGTGCCCCGGGGAGCAAGCTCCTCAGGACGCTTCGGAAGATCAGGGCGAAGAGCCCGCAGAGAAAGGGCGGCGGCGCACGGTTGGTTCCGTGATCGTCAGCGCAGTACTCATCGTGCTGTGCATCGTGCTGGTGCCCATTTTGGCGTGCAATTTAACGCTCATCATCAAGGGGAGCATCTACCCCGACGAACCGCCCACCGTGTTCGGCATTGCGCCCTTCGCGGTCACGACGGACGACATGGAGGGCGAGGACGAGGGGTGCTTCGGCGACGGTGCGCTCATCTTTGTCGACATTCTCACCGACGAGGAGAAGCAGTCTCTCGAAGTGGGGGACGTCGTCACCTTCCGCTGGGAGGGCGCATTCGTCACCTACCGCATCCGCTCGGTGGAGCGCGATGAAGAGACCGGCCTCATCACGTCCGTGACGACGATGGGCGACAACGTCTCGTCCGACGTCTCCGAGCCCGTGCCCGTTCCCGTCGAGGACGTCGTCGGCATCTACACGGGCGGCATCGAGGGCCTCGGCGCCTTCGCCATGTTCCTGCAGACGCCCGTCGGCGTGCTCGTGTTCGTCGGTATCCCCGTCGTCGCGTACGTCATCTACGACATCCTCCGCGTCACGCTGCACAACCGCAGGGTGCGCGCCGAGGAGAAGGAAGAGCTCGCCGCCAAAGAGGAGGAGCTCGCCCGCCTGAAAGCGCTCGTCGAGGGCCCCGTCGCAGCGGAGGCCGCCGTCGAAGAGCCCGCTCCCGAGGTACTTTTGGAGGAGGAGCCTCCCGAGGAGTTCCCGCCCGAGGACGGGGGAGCGCTGTAACATTTCGGCAATGTTCGCGCGAAGCCATACGCGCGGAAAAAATTTATAGGATAGAAGGAGAGGAAACAAATGAAAGAGCAAAAGAAGAGCACGAGCAAAGTCGTCGTGCGCTCCGCACTCATTCTGCTGCTGCTGACGCTCATCAGCGGCTGCTTCTTGGGCAGCACGTTTGCGCGGTACGTCTCGAAGGGCGAAGGCGACCTGAGCGCCGGCGTCGCGGAGTGGAAGATTACCGAGACGGTAACGGCGGGCGAAGGGGGCACGCTCACGGCACTTAGTTTATTTACGCCGAATATGACTGAGTATTCGTCGGCCGAATCTCCCAGAAGCTGCAAGGTAGAAAACCTCACGCTTATTACGATTAAGAATGACGGCGTTGTTGCTGCTTACGTCAGCGTGTCGGTTGGAAGCGATGTTACCCTAAATAATGGAACAGGCGAAATCGATCTCACTTCACTTACGAATAAAAATGCCGGTGAGACTAATGAATATGCGCCTACGAAAGACGAGAGTAATCTCATCTTTACATTGACTACCACTTTAACATATGGTCAGGCAAGTGGTAACAATGCAGAAAGTCCAGCGGGCGGAGAGCAAGAATCGGGCGAATACGATAATATGTATCTGTTATATCCTGGTGATACCCTTACGGTGACGGGTACCGTCACTTGGACAACGGATATTCAAGGTGATCCTACCGATCAAATTTCCGGTTTCCCTAACGGAGTAACCGTTGTGAAAGCTGATATGCGTGATACGTGGATTGGTGAGAATGTCACGAGTATCGGTTGGGACTATACGTGGTATGCAATTCAGGCAGAAGAACTGCCCGAACAGGCTCCCTAACTCAAGGCAAAAACTGCGCTGTGCCACACGCGGGGCAGAATTGCAACATATGAAAAAATAATAGAAGGAGTAAATTTTATGACGAGTCAAAAGACGGAAAAGAAGAGAATTTCCTCGAAGATCTTCGTGGCGCTGGCAGCGCTGACCCTTGTGAGCTGCTGCTTCCTCGGCACCACCTTCGCTCGCTATACGACCGGCACGACCTCCGGCTCCGCCGGCGCCGACATCGCAGACTGGGAGATCGTCGTAGAGGACGGTTCCTCCGGCTCCGCTACGGGAGAATTCCTTGTCATTCAGCCTGTTGGTCAGGGACGTGAGAACGATGATGCCGTTTCCGAGACTACCGACCGTGTCAACGAGATCCCCGGTTCGGGCGCAGTTATCTCCATTACGAACAAAGGCCAGGTCAAAGCCGACGTAACGGTTGAAATCGATACGAGCTCTTATACGTACTATGTGAAGGACTACGAAGTGAACGGCGGTCAGGTCGTCATCGAGAACGGCCGCTACAAGTGGACGGAAGCAAAGCTTGACTCTACGCAGCCCGATAAGCTCTATCACGATCAGGAAGGCAGAGAGTATAAGTGGGATTTCACGAACAATTGCCCCTTGTATTTTGATGGGCAAAATTGGAAAGCTGATGCATGGTGGACTGCTGCCGGCAACCTCGAGACTATCATTAAACCCGGCACACTCTCGATTATTGGTGCTTCTGCCGACAGTGGAAACACCTATACGGCAACCCTTGCCACGAACGGTACCATTCAACTGAAGATCACGGGCGCAACCTGGACGACCGACTTCCAGAACGAAAACGTAATTTCTGACGCAAGTTATCCTGAGCATACCTTCCCCGGTGACCTTCGCGACACCTGGATCGGTGAGAACCTTCTCAAAGTCGGCTACACCTTCACTTGGGAAGCGGTTCAGTCTGCCGACTAACCCAACTCCTTGCCGAACGGCACACAGCTCATCCGGGAGGACCCCCTCCCAACAGAACAGGCGGAACCTTCGCGGTAAGTGTGGCAGCACCGCGAAGGGACTCCCGCCCTTTTTTGCAGATACCCAATTTGTTTAAGTGCTTAATTATATTTAGCACTCATCTCAGCACTATGTTTCGACGCCCGACTTACACCAAACAGCCTCAGGGGCGCGTAGGGGGAAACCATGTGTCTGCCGACAAAGCGAGAGGCCCCGTCCTCTCCTCAATTTGAAAATTCCGCGGAACTTCCGCGTTCACAAAAGAAACAAACTCGCCGCGGCCCGATCCGCGCCGACGTCCTTGACGCCGCGGGGAATCGCATCGGCAAAGTGCGCGGCGGGGCATTCTACTCGCTTGAAGGAGCCTTCTTCGGCCGCTTCGTCAGCATGGAGGAGGGCGTCTTCCTCGCGCATGAGGGCGAAGTCCTGGGCGTTCTCGACGGCGACCGCGTTCTCTCCGCCCGCGAGGGCGAGCACCTCTGCACCCTCCGCCGCAACGCGTGGGGCGTGTGGCTGCTCTTTCTCACGGTCGCGGCGCTCTTCTTCGCCTGCTTCACGCTCGGCTTTGCCTACCGCTTCTTCCCCGCCTCGATGAGCGGCATCACCGACTTCGACTATCAGCTCACGGGCAGCGGGAGCGAGTGGAACATCGACATCGACCTTCCCGCCGCTTGGGGCGACGCGGAAGGGGAACTCATCGCCCCGGGCATGAGCGGCGAATACCGCTTCACTATCCGCAACGGCAGTCCCGTCGACGTTACGGGCGTCTTCCGCTTTGAGGAGGACAACGAGGCGGGCATCGACATGCGCTTCCGTCTCCGTCAGAACGGCGAGCTCATCTCATCGGAGGAATTCGTGCCCCTTGACGAGCTTGAACTCTCTTCCGCGTATCTGAGTTCAGACTCGACGAGCGCCTTTGTCCTCGAATGGTATTGGTCGCACAACGACCCCGTCGACACCTGGGTGGGCGAGAACGGCGCATACTACGCGGTGGAGCTTGCGTTCCGCGCCGTCCCCGCAGAATAAGACTTGAAAGGCCGCACCCGCGGCGCATACATGAAATTTCCCGCCCGTGCAAATCTTAGAGGTACGGAGCGATCTCGGGAGGAAGAAAGTCCGAATGAAGAAGGCAGTATCCATTACCTTACTCATTGTGCGCATCGTGCTTGTGGCGGCGGTGGGCGCGCTGGCCGTGTTCAACGTCTATCTTCTGGTACAGCGCTACGCCTTTCACAACGAGATGCCGCTCGTCTTCGGGTACGCCTCGGCGACCGTCGTTTCGGGCAGCATGGAACCCGAGATCAACGTGGGCGACTTTGTCATCGTCCACAGGCAGGACAGTTACGAAGTGGGGGACGTCATCTCCTTTGAGAACGGCGGCGTCTACACCACACATGAGATCGTCAGGATCGAGGACGGCAAGTTCATCACCAAGGGCGTCAACAACGAGGCGGAGGACCCTTCCCCCGTCGAAATGAGCCAAGTGGTGGGCAAGGTCGTCGCGGTTTGGCCGGGCTTCGGCAACGTGATGCAGTTCTTCCGCACGCCCGCGGGCATCTTCGTGCTCGTTGTGGCGGTGGTCGTCATCTGGCTCGTCCTCGATGCGGTCTCTTCCATCAGACGGAGGAAAAAGGAGAAAGATGAAAGCTGAACGCACGGGGAACGGCAGGATCGGCTGGGAGGGGCGGCTGTTCCGCTATATCTCGCTGCTGCTCATCGTGGCGGTGCTCTTCAGCGGCGTCACGTTCGCCCGCTATGCCTCCATGAGCGAGGGGAGCCTCACGACGGGCATCGCCCGCTTCGACCCCTCGTTTACGGTGGACGGCGTCAATTCGTTCACCTTCGGCAACTCGAACTATTGGCAGAATTACAACGAGCAGTGGCTGGAGCAGGGCAAGGGCAGCGCGCGCACGGTGCGCATCTCCCTTCACAACGACGGCGAAGTCAAAGCCATGCCCGCCGTCATTCACATGGAGGGCCCCGCCGAATTCTGGGAGAACGTCGCTCTTCAGATGACGAAAGCGAATGCGGACGGCTCCGCAGGCGATCCCTACACGACGCAGCTCGTCATTGCCGACCTTCTCAGGGAGCGAGACGGGGGAAAGGCCGTGAACGGCGAAACGCACAACTTCACCTACGGCGGCTATATCAATTGGGGCGAGAGCGACTCCTTCTCCACCGGAAAGTCGGAAGGCCCCGTAGAACCACCCGTTACAAGCGGTATCGCCAATTATTCCGACGATTTCGATCAGCGCGGCGAAAGGGAGGAGACCCTCATCATGTCGGGCGGCATCAAGACGACGGGCACCGTCACCGCCGTTGGCAACGGCTACACTCTCCGCATCACGGCGAGCATGAAGGAAGAAGTGGAGTACTCCGTCGGTTTCCAGCGCAGGGACGAGGATGCCAACGAGGCGCTTCCCGCCCTCTATCTCGACTGCCGAAAAACCGTTCCCTACTATTCCGTCGACCTCATTCTGCCCGATGACGCAACCAACATTCTGCCCGATGACGCAACCAACCCATTCGTCGTCGCGCCAAACGGCACGAACGGCGTTTTAGACACCTCCAAGGGCCTCGTCCTCTTCTTTACCTGGACGAATTCCGTGAGCGGCGGGGACTTCAATCTCGGCATCACAAGGAGCGGCACTACGAGCGGCACGGTGGGGAACGATCAATCTGTCGCCGGCTTCACCTGGACGCAGCTTTCCAAGCTTGCCCAAAATGAAGACGGGCAAGTCCCGACCAATGCGCTCACCTTCAACGGAGCGACCGTCGTCGGCTATCACTACAACCACCTCGGCGTGCCTTCTTCCGACGGCTCGACCACCGTCCGCATCAACAAGCGGTTTAACGAGGACCCCGACGTCACCTATAGCCACGTCGCCACGCTCAAGGAAGACGAGGGTATGTATCCGCACAACTTGGTGTTGGAAGGCGACGTTTACAAATGCGCCAACGATGGTGAAAACCAAGTCACCATTACGGAAACCACCATCAACAGCCTCTCAAAAGGCATCAACGTCGACGACTTCGTCTACCAGAAGGAGAATCCGGATTCGCCGACCGACAGCGACAACGACTACACCCTCGCGACCGAGAAGGGCTACACGCTCTCCTTCGGCGTCACCTTCATTCAGGCGGGCGAACTCCCCGCGGGCGGCATAAGCACGCCTTGAACTTCCTTTGCACACGCTTCAGGAGGCAATTATGACGCAGCGACTGCGCAGGATCCTCATCATGACCGTCATGGCAATTCTCACCGTCACGTTGATGACGGCGTCTTTGCTGTGCTCCGTCACTTACGCGCGCTATGCGGGCGGCAGGTACGATGAGGAGAAGAGCATCTACGATCCGATCATTGAGTTTGTCGGTGCCAACCAATATGAGGTCTATTCGCCCGAGGAACTCATCGAGGCCATCGAGAACGGCTACTCCTACATCAAGATCGGCGAGGGTGCAGAGCAACCCTTCGTCATCACCACGGGCGTGACGGACGTCACCGCCAACCTCGTCATCGACCTCAACGGCACCACCATCGTCAGAAACAGCCGCAACCCCGTGCTGGACGTGCAGCGCAATGTCTCCGCCGTGCTCGTGTACGATTCGACCGTGGAAAACGACCCGAACGCCCAACCCGGCTCCTTCTACAACCCCGTGGGCAGCGCGCTGCAAGTGAGCGGCGGTACGCTCACCGTCGCCGCGGGCAGGTACGACAGCGGCCCGAAGGAAGGCATTGCAGTTGATTTCACTGAGGGGAACGCAACCTCATTCAAACTTTTTAAACGGAACGGTAGCCGCGCCGACGCCAAAGGCTATACTGCAGTTACTAGCGATTCCGCGCAGGGGCAGGTCACCATGCCCGCCCTCACCGCAGACGTCTATATCCCTCAAAACGTCTCTTCGGGCTATAATTTTATCGAAGACGACACCTATCTCATCTATTCGGAAGAGCAGAACTGCTACGAGAGCGGCGACTCGCTCATCGTCAACGCCGTGGATGGCGGGGGCGACGAGCTCGCCGTGCCCTGCAACGCGGCCTCGTGCGATTTCTACTACTACTATCAAATCGATGCGGGCGAAGCAGACAACGATTACGACCAAACCTACGCCGTCATCTACGGCTATAACGACGTCAAGCGCCTCGCGGAGGATAGCCACGACACCACCGACGCCACAGAGACCTCCGCAGGCACCGACCTCAGCGAAAACGGCCTCGTTTGGCCGTATGCGGCAGTCCGCTCCATCCGTTCCACCGAAACCGTGCAGGAGGGCGAAGAGCGCGCCGTGGGCGGCGAGGGCTTCATGCGCGGCGGCGCGTTCAGCACCTACTTCGGCACCGAGAACACCTACGGCATCTATGCGGAGGGCGGCACGCTCTCCGTTGCGGACGGGGTCAGCTTTACGGCTGTGGGCGAGGGCGTCTGCATCCACAGCGAGCCGGGTGGGGACGAGAACCAAGACACTTCGGCCGATGCTGCCTCGCTTGAAATTTCGGGCGGCACCTTCTCCTCTCAGCTCGGCGACACCATCCAAATGGAGGGCGGCTCTGTCACCATCACGGGCGGCGCTTTCGTAAAGGACGCTTCCTCCGCCCCGAACAATCGTGACAACAATGGCTCCGCCATCGACATTCAGGGCGGTACGCTCAAGGTGAACGCTGATGACACAACCGTAAACCGGGACGTCACCTTCACCGTCACGGGCGATCACGTCAACGGCATCAAGATGACCAAGACGGAGACCGCCACCCAGTCCGACACCATCTCCAACGCTACTTTCAATTTCAATCCATTACAACAAGGCGCAGACTCTTCTCTGGCGGGTGGCTCTTCGGTCGCGGCCATTCAGGTCATCGGCGGCTCGCTCAACGTCAGTGGTTCGAACTTCAATTTCAATACAGGTTCTACGGGGACTTCTTCCGCCAACAACGGCATCTATGTGCGGGGCGGCGAGGTCAACGCTTCAAGCTGCAATTTCAACTTCAGTCTCAATGAGGCGGGAGCTGCCACCGGGTCCGTCACGGGCAGCGCGGGCATTGCCTCCGTCGGCGGCGAAGTCACGGCAAAAAATTGCACGTTCAAGCTCCCCGGATACAGCAACTACGGCATCTACGCCACGGGCGGCGAAACGACCGTCACGGGCGGCTCTATCACGATGACGGGGCGCGATACGACGCAAATCGGCAGCGGGGAAAACGCCGCAAGGGGCAACGACAACTTCGGCATCAACATCAGCGGCGGCGAAGTCACCGTCTCGGGCTGCGAAATTTCCGTCTCGGGCACCTATTCCTCGGGCGTTTTGGCAACCAACGGTACAGTCAACCTTTCCGGGACAAATTTGGATAGCACGACGATCACCATTACGAACAGTCAAACGACCGAAACGGAAAACTATCAGACCATTTCTACACTCACTTCCTCTGCGGTGAGTTCGGAGGGCGGTACCATCAATCTCACGGGCACGGTCGAGATTAAGTCCGACTCCCTCGGCATCACCGCGCGCGGCACCATCAACGTGGGTGACGAGACGACGCAGGCAGCCGCAAATGTCACGGTCAATACCGAAAACGCGACGGGCGTCTATGTCAACAACGGCACGCTGAATGTGAATGCGGGCGCAACGCTAGGCGTTACGAGTACCGTCAGATCAAATACTAAATGGGTCCAGCCGCCCGAAGGGCAGACAGAGATCCCGCCGAGCATCTACAACGGCGTGTACGTCAACGGCGGCTCGCTGAACTCGACGGGCACCCTCAACGTCACCTTCACGGGCGTGGAGAATGAATCGCATAAATCGTATGATGCTCTGAAAATCAGAAGTTATGCCGTTCGTGTGGAAGCGGCTGCTACGGGCGACGATACAGAAGTCAAAATTACTGCAGGCACGATTATCAATCAAGTGCAGTATGATGAGCAGGGGAAAGAAATCGCTGGCGGTGGCGGCGGCGTGTATGTCGGCGGCGGCAAGGTGACGCTGGGCATTAGTGGCGAAGGCGGACCTACAATTGGTACGACAGGTGTGTCTTTTGGCGATGAAAATACATCTGCTGGCGGAGGCAACTGGAAATATTATGAAAACAAGACGGGCGGACACGCCGTCGAAGTGGACGCCGGGGAATTGCTTGTTTATAACGGTCTGTATACTGCGAAGTTGGGGAACGGTATCCTTGTCCGCGGCGGCAATGCTTGGGTGCTGAACGGAACGTTCCAGGGAAACGATACGGAAACTTATCGGGCGAAATATGGCGTTGGCAATCTTCCTGCCGGCCCGGCGGCGTATTATGCGCTGAAACTTCTGGGCGGTTCGGTCACGACGTTCGGCGGCACGTTCGGAACAGATGATACGCATACGGCAGAGGGCAGCAGCGCCTTTGTGACGGGTGTCGATGATCAACAGGCGAAAGCCAATATTTATGGCGGCACCTTTAAAGTGGACGGTCAGGCCGGATTCAGTGTCTATCAGAATGTCGCGCTGACGTTTACGCCAAAGGAAACGGTAACCGTCGGCGAGGGACAGAACTTGACGGGTTCCGATGTCACAGTTTCCGCCGCGACGACGGCGATCGCAATTGAGAACACGACAAATAAAAATGTTTCCGTAACGATCAACGGCGGAACGTTTCAAAGCATGCTCGACGATAGCGGTCAGCGCGACGGCATTTGGGATAGTAACCCGTATGCAAAACTGACGATCAACGAGGGTGAAAAGCAAAAAACGACAATTTCTGCCCTGGCAAAACATGGCATCAACCTTGTCTATGCACCCGCCATTGAAAATAGGGTCACGATCACGGGCGGCACGATCACGGGCAAACAGGACGGCATTTATTATGGCTCGAATGGTACAGCCGCGAATGGTTTGCTCATTTCGGGCGGTACGATCACGGGTTTAAACGGTTCGGGTTTGAATTTAGCAGGGGCACCTGCGGCTTCTGGCGCGGTCACGATCACGGGCGGCACATTTGATGCTGGTTGGAATGGGTATCCGATTTCAGGTGATTTTGATCAAGTTGTGCCTCAGGGATATGGAATAACAAGCGGTTCTAACAATTGGGGACAAAGTTGTACGATTGGAGCGGGAGGATGGCGCTAAATTTTACACTTTGGTGCTCTTTTTGACAGAGACAAGGGGAATTGCGACCTCATCAACAAAAAATCTCCCGCGAGGGGGCAAAATCGGTTGCTTTTTTCGCCGATTTCCTGTAAAATGATGTCTGCATTTCGGGAGCGCGTCTCCCGTCTATGCAGAGATGGCGGAGCGGCTGAACGCGCACGATTCGAAATCGTGTTAGGCAGTGATGTCTACCAGGGTTCAAATCCCTGTCTCTGCGCCAAACGAGTATAATCCGAACCTGAAACCGATTTTAGTCGGCGGAGCGTTCGGATTATTTCTTTTTTTATAACCCCATACAGGTGACTTCGTTCCATTACTATGCTATAATAGCTATATGAAGATAAAAGCGGTTGTGAAATATCTTATTATTACATTTGTCATAACTTATGCTTGTTGGTGGGGCGTAGCTGCACTTGTTGCATATACTGATTTTGTATATGGCGACATATTGCCGACAATTATATATATTATAGGTAACTTCGGTCCAGCCATTGCAGCATTATTTTGCATTGACGGCAGACCATATCTGCACTCACTGAAAAAATTTTTGTTTTCATACAAAAAACGCGGGATATGGTTTTTCCTTTTGTTTGCCGCCCTCGTTACGCTCACTGTGGGACTTTCTTCAATGGAATGGAACCCGCAAATGACGGTGTTGAACTTTTTTATCTCCCTGCTTGGTTCCACCTTTATTTACGGCGGTGAGGAAGAATTAGGCTGGCGCGGTATTTTGCACCCTGCATTGTCAAAGAAAATAACATTCCCGCTTGCCGCGCTCGCGTGCGGCGTTATATGGGCGTTATGGCATTTACCGCTTTGGTTTATAGAAGGTCACCCTAATCAGTCAATGCCACTTTGGGTACAAGCTACACTTGGCATATTCCTCTGTTTCTGGCTTGGCATAATTTATAAGCGGTCTGAATGCCTGCCGCTGTGTATGCTCTTTCACGGTTTTGTCAATGTGATGTTGTCGTCATTCGTGTTAAAACTGAACTTGATATTGATTGTCGGGATTCTACTGACGACAGCCGTTGCAATTGCACTTTGGCTACTTGACATAAAGCGGACAAAAACTTTAAGTAATCAGACGACAAATACTAAATAGTTTTCATTATAACTTCTAATAGAAGTATAGCCCACTATACTTCGCAAGCGAAGTCGTGGGCTCTGCGAGGCTTTTGTTCCACGCAAGAGAAAAGGGTTTCAGGGGAAGGCTTCCCCTGACGAGGCGAGCGTTTGCGCTCGGCAAGTGGCTTGCCACTTGCGTACCTCGCTATCCAAAAATTGTAAAGAAAATTTTTAATATATGACTATATCTGTCATATATACTATGTTATAATACCCTCATCAAAATGAGGAGCAATTTCAATGAAAGCCGTAATCTACGCACGTTATTCAAGCGACAACCAAAGAGAAGAGAGCATTGACGGTCAGCTCCGTGAATGTATGGAGTATGCCAAGTTCAACGGCATAGACGTCGTGAACAGCTACATAGACCGTGCGCTCTCTGCAAAGACTGACAACCGCCCTAACTTCCAGCGTATGATTAAGGACAGTTACAAGGGTTTATTTGACGTTGTCCTCGTGTGGAAATTAGACCGCTTTGCGCGCAACCGCTACGATAGCGCACACTATAAAACCATACTCAAACGTAATGGTGTGCGTGTGCTCTCCGCAAAGGAAACCATTTCTGAGGGCGCGGAAGGTATTCTGCTCGAATCTATGTTGGAGGGCTATGCAGAGTACTACTCAATAGAACTCGCTGAAAAGGTTAAGCGCGGCTTGACGGAGAACGCATTGAAAGCCAAGGCAAACGGCGGAACCTGCACGTTCGGCTATACGGTTGACAGAGATAGACACTACCAGATAGACGCGCCCGCTGCCCTCATCGTGCGCGAGGTGTTCCAGCTTTACGCCGACGGCAAGACAATGAAAGAGATTAAGGACATTTTGAACGCAAAAAGTTTGACCAACTCGCGTGGGAAAGAATTTACCTTTAACACGATACAGCGTATGCTTTCAAACCGGAAGTATATAGGCGAATATCATTTCGGCGAAGTAACAATTCCCGACTCTATGCCTGCAATCGTGGACAAGGAGCTGTTCGAGAAAGTGCAGAAAATGCTTGTCAAGAACAAGAAAGCCCCTTCGCGCCACAAAGCAGAGGACGACTACCTGCTCACCACAAAACTTTTTTGCGGTCACTGCGGTGCGATAATGAACGGCGAGAGCGGAACGAGCCACACCAACACGACCTACCGCTATTATAAATGCGTGAACTCGCGCAAGAAGAAATGTAAGAAAAAGCCCATTGCCAAAGAAAAGATAGAAAACGCTGTAATAAAGCGCATAATGCAGTTTTTAGAGGACGAAAAAGCGATTGACGAGCTTGTAGAACGCATTTACGAGCTGCAATTCGCCGAAAACACCTATATTCCCAAGCTGGAAGAACAGATAACCGAAACGCAGAAGCGCATAAACAATCTGATTAAGGCAGCAGAGCAGGGCTTTGTTTCGGAGTCATCGGCAAAACGATTGAAAGAGCTGGAAGAAACCAAAAAACAACAGGAAATCGCTCTCATACAGGAGCAAATCAAAACGCCGCTGTTCACGACAGACCAAATTGCTTTTGCGATTTATAAGTTCAGACAATTAGATTTATCCACGCGGGAAGCCAAACAAGCATTGATTGACGGCTTTGTAAATGCCATTTACCTCTACGACGACCACGCAAAACTCATTCTGAACTACAAAAACGATACGAAAACCATTACCCTTGACGAGCTTCAAGGTTCGGATTTTAATTCGGTCACTGCGCCACGGAAAAGGGCTGCCTTTTGGCAGCCCTTTTCCGTGCGGCAGAGCGGGTTTGAACCACAGCCGCCGAATTGTTTGGAGGTACGGCGCGGTTTTCTCGGCTGTCGGTTCACGCGAGGAGCGAAGCGACGACGCTCAGCCGAGGGGACCCCTTCGGGGTGTCGGCTGAATCCCTGTCTCTGCGCCTGATTTTGAACCACAGCCGCCGCCCGAGGGGCGTTAGCCCCTCGGGCGGCGGCTTCTGTCATTTGTGCAAGATTTACTCGCCCCGGAAGGAGAAGACGAGTTTTTCGACGAGCGAACGCGCGAGCTCTGCGATCGTGCAGCGGCGGTAGGGCACTTCGGCAAGCGCCATCGCCTCTTTCTGCTTTTTCGTTACCTCCGCATAGGGGTACAGCCCGAAGAGGAAGGGATAGAGGGCATAGAGGAACTCCTCCGCCTCCTCGTCCGTGGCGTGGGTGTGTGCTTTCAGGCACCGTCTGACTGCCTGCATCGACTTTCCGTACGTCCTCTTGAACGCGGTGAGCTCTTCCATCCTGCTGCCCGCTTCCATATCGTATAAATTCATGGAGAGCAGTTTGAGCATGCAGCGGCGGCGCTCCAAAAGCTCCGAAAAGCGCGCGGGGAACTCTTTTGGTGCAAACTCCGCTTCGGCGAGGGCGTCAAGCTCCTTCGTCCAGGTGCGGTACTCCCGTTCGAGCAGGGCGAGGAAGATCTCCTCTTTGGTGCGGAAGTAGTTGTAAACGGACGTGCGCGTGAACGAGGTCTTTTCCCCGATCTTTAAGATGGTGACGTCCTTGAAGGGCATCTCCTCATACAGCTGCGCGCAGGCGTCGACGATCTCTTCGCGGCGGGCGGCGGCGAGGGCGTCGGAGCTCTCCCGCTCCCTGCTGTTTTCGCTCACGGGCGGCTTCATCATAAACTCTTGCGGAGAATTTCGACGATCTCCTCGTGCGTCAGCACCTTATAGCCGCCTTCCATGACGAGCGTTGCTTTGGCGATGTCTTCGATCATGCCCTCGTTTGCGCCCAGCTCCGTGATGTTCATCACGAGCCCGAGCTCCTTCATCCACCCCTCGAGGCAGGCAAGGCCCTCGTTTGCGATCTCCTCGTCGCTCTTGCCCGCGGGGTCGACGCCCCACACGTTTTTGGCAAAGCGCACGATCTTTGCAAGGCCGTAGGGCAGGATATGGCGGTAGTAGGGAAGGGAGACGGCGGCGAGCGTCATGCCGTGCGTCGCATCGGTGAGCGCGCCCACCGCCTGCCCGAGCATGTGCACTTCCCAGTCGGTGTCCTTCCCGCAGGCGATGAGGGTGTTGAGCGCCCACGTCGCCGTCCACATGATGTTGGAGCGCGCCTCATAGTTCTGCATATCGCGGACGGCGAAGCGCGAGGAATGAATGAGCGAGTGCATGAGCCCTTCGGCGAGATAGTCGCTCGTGTTGTCGTCCGTGCCCGAGAAGTACTGCTCGCAGATGTGGCTGAAAATGTCGTAGATGCCCGCGACCATCTGATAGCGGGGCAGGGTGAGCGTGTAGACGGGGTCGAGCACCGAGAAGCGGGGCATCACGCTTTCATCGGCGAAGACGTGCCCGATCTTGAGCTTCTGCGCCGTGTTGGTGATGACGGCGCCCGCGTTCATCTCGCTGCCCGTGCCGACCATCGTCAGAACGCAGCCGACGGGAACGATCTCACAGTCGGGCTCCTCAAAGCGGAGATAGTACTTCTCCCACGGGTCTTCGGTGCAGTGGACGGAGACGGCAAGCGCCTTCGTATAGTCGCACACCGAGCCGCCGCCCACGGCAAGGAGCAGGTCTGCCTTGTGCGCGCGGGCAATTTTCATGCCTTCGCACAGTTTGTCGTAAGTGGGGTTGGGCATGACGCCAGAAATTTCCGCGACGTCCTTTCCGCACTCTTTGAGGATGGAAGTGACCGCATCGTAGATGCCGTTCTTCTTGATCGAGCCGCCGCCGTAGACGAGCACGACGTTTTTGCCGTATTTGGGAAGCTCCTCCTTTAAGTATTTGACGGAGCCTTCGCCGAAATAGAGCTTGGTGGGGTTGCAGTAGGTAAAGTTTCCGAGCATAAATGTTCCTCCCGATCGTTTAAGGTTTATTCTGACACGCTGTCAGCGGATATAGTATAGCACGGTTCTGACACGGTGTCAACGGTTTTCTAAAAAAATCCGCCCTGTTTTTCGGGCGGTGGAGAGGGCGGAGGATGGGAACTTGCGGCGGGCGCTTTGGCGGGCGGGTGTTCGTGGGCGGTGGGCGCTTTGGCGGGCGGGTTGGGGCTGCAAGGACTTGACAGGAGGCGGCGGAATGAAGTATAATACTCAAAAAAGGGGGTACCGGGAATGGATACGGTCGAAAAAATGAAACAGGTCATGGCGGAAAAGGGGCTTTCCGAGCAGCAGCTTGCGGAGGCGATCGGCGTTTCCAAGGGCGCGATGCATAATTGGATGAAGGGCGTCGGCAAGCCCAGCGCCAATGCCGAAAAGAAGTTTGAAGCCTATCTTTCGGGCGGCGAAAAGCCCGCCGAGGCAGAGGCTCAGCCTTCCGACAAGGCATAAGCTGAATTATTTCACAAGGCATAAAAGAGGCCGTCCCCCGTGCGGGGCGGCCCTTTTCTTTGTGCAAGGGTGCGGTTTTGAGCGGGCGGGAGAAGGGCAGGGGATGGCAAGGCTTGCGGCGTTCGCGGGGAAGCGCCTTTGCTTTGGAGAAGGACGTTCTTTGCCCTTTGAAGATCGGGGCTTGCTATTTTTGCCGCCTTGTGTTAGAATAAATGGCGGGTGGAGAGATCTTGCCTAAGTCCCGAAGGGGCTTTCAGACGGAAGGACGGAACACGGCAACGGGATAGCGCATCGGAAAGGGAAAGGCTGCGCCGTCTGTGGGAAGCCCGAAGGAGGAAGAATGGACGCCGCCGATTGGAAACAGCTGAAAAAAATTGACGCCCACATACACATCATACCGGACGAAGTCCACAGGGCGAACCCGGATGCGGAAGATGTGTGGGTGTATGCCGATTTGGAACGTTATCGTGCCGTCATGGAGGAAAATCATGTCGAAAAGGCGGTCATCATGCCGCTGAACGATCCGTTTTTGATGTCGATGGGGTTTACAGCCGATGACGTTCACAGGAATTTGTTTGACATGAAGCAGCGGTCACAGGGCCGCTTTTATACCTTTGCAGATCTGGATGTGCGAAATGCCCCGGAAGAAAGCGTCTGTTTTCTCCGCCGTGCAGTGGACGTCTGGAAGACGGACGGGATCAAGGTCCACCCGAATAACAGCGGCATTGCAGCCGATTCCCCCTATTTCGATACGGTCTATGCTTTTGCCGAGGAGCGGGGGATCCCCGTCGCCATCCATTGTTATCCCGGGCGGGAGAACGATCTTTCGTCGGCGGATCGCATTGTCCGCATTGCGGAACGTTATCCCGCGCTCAAACTCATTGTTTGCCATATGGGGGCGTTTGAGTGGGAGCGTCTGCTTCCTCTCGGCTGTTATGTCGATATTTCTGCCATCCTGCCCGTCTACGCCCGTATTTTAGGGATCGCGAAGACCAATCAGCTCCTTCGCGCATTCGGCGTTCATCGCCTTCTGTTTGCAACGGACTATCCGGACAGCAGGGTACTGCCGCCCAACAGCATTTATGACGCATATTTTGAGATCTTAGGGCAAATGGACTTCACTCCGCGGGAGGCGGAGCGCATTGCCTGCGGGAATATCCGCGAATTGCTGGGCTGAACGGATACCGGATGAAAATCCGGCTGCCTTGTTTGGAAACCATGAGCGGCGCGCCCGAGGGTCAGACGGCTTTCGGGGTGCGGCGCTCTTTTTTGCGGGTGAGAAGGGTGAGGAAAAGACACAGCCCCGCCGTTAAGACCTGCGCGGAAACGGCGCTCCACCAAACGCCCGTCTGCCCCCATAACGCGGGGAGGATGAAGAGCAGGACGAGCATGAGCGCGGGCTCGGAATACACCGAAAGATAGGAAAAGAGGGTGCGTTCCGTCGCGTAGAAGCCCGCCGTCGCCACGCGCGAGAAGGCGTAAAAGACGAGCCCTGCAAGAAAGACGGGCAGAACGGCGGCAACGTCTTCCGCGACTTCTTCGGAAGAGCCGAATAAAGGTCCGATCAGCTTCCTGAGCGCAAAGAGCAGCACGCCGCACAAAAGCGCCAATAAAATGGCGGAAAGATAGGCAAACAAGCGCACTTTGGCACTCTTTTCGGGGCGGCCTTCGCCGTAGAAGGTGCTGATGAGCGGCTGGCTCCCGTCGCCCACGCCCTGCACGAGCATCTGCACGATGGTAATTGCATACGCGATGCACGCATAGCACGCGACGGCGCTCTCCCCGCCGTGCAGCATGCAGAACTTGTTGATGAGCATGAGGGAGATCATGGGCGAAAGGGTGAGCCCGAAGGGGGCGACGCCCACGCGCACGATGGAAGCGGCGCAGCGGCCGAAGCGGCGGAAGGAGCCGAAGAGGGGGAGCTTTTTGACAAGGAAGTAAATGAGCGCCTCTGCCGCCGTGACCGCCTGCCCGAGGATGGTTGCAACGGCGGCGCCCGCCGTGCCGCCCTCCAAGACCCACACGAACACATAGTCGAGCACGATGTTGGAGCCGAAGCCCGAGAGCATGGTGATAAAGGCGAACGTCGCCCCGCCGTTGTTGCGGATGGCGGGTACGAGCCCCGTCGCGAAGATCTGAAAGACGGAGCCCAAAACGATGACGTCGAGATACTCCTTCCCGTAGGAGTAGATGTCGCCCTCCGCGCCGAAGAGGCGAAGGACAGGCCCGTTCAGAAAGAAGAAGGCGGTCATGAAGGCGCTCGCAAAGAGCAGCATCCACAAGGTCGCGCGGAGATAGCTGTCGGCGGCATCATCGCGCTCGCCGCGGCGCAGCGACCACAGCACCGCGCCGCCCATGCCGATGCCCGTGCCGAGCGATTGGATGAGCGAGACGACGGGGAAGGCGACGTTGATGGCGGAAAGGCCCTTATCGCCGATGCTCTGGCCGACGAAGAAGCCGTCGACGATGGCATACACGCCCGAAAGCGCGAAGGCGAGCACGGAGGGCACCACATATTTGAAAAAGGCGCTCAGGACGGAAGCGTCTTTGGCGGGGCGGGAAAGTTTCATCGTTCACCTCAGAGGAAGTACCGCTCGATTATGCTTGCTTTTGGGGAAGAAGTCAAGCGATTTTGCCGCCCTCTCATCAGCGGGACAAATAGGGGAGATAAGCAATAATTATATTTTGAATGGCGAAAAGTGCGTGCAAACGTTTGACAAATGCGGACGAAAGCTGTAAAATGAGCACATAACCGATGAGGTGAAGGAGTAGCGTGCGGCTACACGGATCTCAAGAGAGCCTTCGGCGGTGGAATGGAGGCGGTCCGCGGCGCGTGAATGGATCACCGAGGGCGGGGGTGAAGGGGCAAAAGCCCTGCGTAGCTTCCGACGGGGACCCTCCCGTTACAGGGGGAGAGCATCATAGTGTGCTTGCAATGAGGCGGCGTCTGCCGCGAAATCGGGTGGCAACACGGAGAACATTCGTCCCGAACGGATGGTTTCCGTGTTTTTTGTTACAATTTTTATTCAGGAGGAAAAAACCATGAACACCAACATCCCTTACAAGATCTATCTCTCGGAAGACGAGATGCCCCGTACCTGGTATAATGTCAAAGCTCACATGAATGGGGGGCACGAGCCTTTCATGAACCCCGCGACGGGCAAGCCCTGCACGAAGGACGACCTCTGCGGCGTGTTCTGCGAGGAGTGCGTCGATCAGGAGCTCAACGACAAGGACGAGCTCATCGAGATCCCCGAAGAGATCCGGAACTTCTATAAGATGTACCGTCCCTCGCCGCTCGTGCGTGCGTACTGCCTTGAAAAGCTGCTCGACACGCCCGCCGAGATCTATTATAAATTCGAGGGCAACAACACGTCGGGCTCGCACAAGCTCAACTCGGCGGCGGCGCAGGCGTACTATGCGAAGAAGCAGGGGCTCACCTCCGTCACGACGGAGACGGGCGCCGGTCAGTGGGGCACCGCCCTTGCGATGGCGTGCGCCTACTTCGGGCTCGACCTCGATGTATATATGGTCAAGGTCTCCTACGAGCAGAAGCCCTTCCGCCGCGAGGTCATCCGCACCTACGGCGCGAACGTCATCCCGTCTCCTTCCATGACGACGGCGGCGGGCAGGAAGATCCTCGAGGAGCACCCCGGCACGGGCGGCTCGCTGGGCTGCGCCATCTCCGAAGCCGTCGAAAAGGCGACTCAGACGCCCAACTGCCGCTATGTCCTGGGCTCCGTGCTCGACCACGTCCTGCTGCACCAGTCCATCATCGGGCAGGAGTGCAAGATCGCGCTCGATAAATACGGCGTGCAGCCCGATCTCATCATCGGCTGCGCGGGCGGCGGCTCCAATTTGGGCGGGCTCATCTCGCCCTTCATGGGGGAGAAGCTCGAAGGCAAAAACAACATCGACTTCCTCGCCGTCGAGCCCGCAAGCTGCCCCTCCCTCACGCGCGGCAAGTACGCCTACGACTTCTGCGATTCGGCGCGCATCACCCCCCTTGCCAAGATGTACACGCTGGGCTGCGGGTTCATGCCCTCGCCCAACCACGCGGGCGGGCTGCGCTATCACGGCATGAGCCCCGTGCTATCCAAGCTCTATCACGACGGGCATCTGCGCGCGACGAGCGTCGAACAGACCAAAGTCTTCGAGGCGGCGGTCAAGTTCGCCCGCTGCGAGGGCATCCTGCCCGCTCCCGAGAGCTCGCACGCCATCGCCGTTGCAATGGACGAGGCGATCAAGTGCCGCGAGGAGGGAAAGAAGAAGGTCATCCTCTTCGGCCTCACGGGCACGGGGTATTTCGACATGACCGCCTACAAGAACTTCAACGACGGCAACATGACGGATACCATCCCCACCGACGAAGACCTTCAGCGCGGCTTCGAGACCATTCCCAAGTGCAAGGCCAACGAAGGCATCTGATAATTTCATTCGACCATAACTCCCTAAAACTGATATTGAAAGGCCGCCGCGGGGTCCGCGGCGGTTTTTCTATCAATTTTTGATTTCAGGGGTTGACAAACCGCCGCTCATCTGTTATTATGAAATTACAAACATCTGATAAAGGAGAGACGAAATGAAACGACTGAAAACGGTACTTTGTGCGGTGCTTGTGGCTGTCCTCGGGCTCATTTGCCTGACGGCGTGCGGAAAAACGGGGACATACAAGTTCTCCTATATGAAGATGACGCAGGGTGCGACTTCCATCGAGATCAGGGCGGGCGAAAGTTATATGGGGCTCACCCTCAGCGAGGAGGCGTTCGTCATGGAACTGAGGGAGGACGGTACCGCTTCCATGTCGATGGATATGTTCGGAGAGACCCTCTCCGAGGAAGGAACGTGGACGGAAAATGCCGAAGACAAGAGCAAAGTCGACATCACCTTCAACGGAGAGACGGTGACGGCAGAGTGCAGCGGCAGCGCCATCCTCTTTTCTATGGACGGGATGGAATTTGAACTGAAAAAGTAGCTCATGACGTCGAGCCGCGGGGGAAAAGCGTGCACCCTGCGGCTCTTTTTTTGCGGCGGGCCGGTTTTGCATATGCGCGAAATACTTGACGAAAAGGGGCGGATGTGCTATGCTTTTCAGGAATAAAACCACAAAAGGACACAGCCATGTATTTCAGAACTCATAACTGCGGCGAGCTGCGCGAAACGGACGCGGGCAAGCGCGTCAAACTTTCGGGCTGGCTCGACAGCAAGCGCGATAAGGGCGGCCTTCTCTTTGCCGTCCTGCGCGATTTTTACGGCACCACGCAGGTCGTCTGCTCGGAAGAGCCCTGCCTTTCGCAGATGCGCGACATCCCCACCGAATCGACGGTCAGCGTCGAAGGCACCGTCGTTTTGCGCTCTTCCCCCAACGACAAGCTCCCCACGGGTCTTATCGAGGTCATCCCCGAGCGCATCGAAGTGCTGGGCCGCCGCTCCGTGCAGGCGCTTCCCTTCGAAGTTTCGCACTCCACCGAGGCGGGCGAGGACGCGCGCCTCAAATACCGCTTCCTTGACCTTCGCAACCCCGCCGTGCGCGACAAGATCATCCTGCGCTCGCAAATCGTCGCCGATCTTCGCAAGCTCATGACCGAGCGCGGCTTTTATGAGATCAATACGCCCATCCTGACGAGTTCTTCGCCCGAGGGCGCGCGCGACTATATCGTTCCCAGCCGCATCTATCCCGGCGAGTTCTATGCGCTCCCGCAGGCGCCTCAGCAGTACAAGCAGCTTCTGATGTGCTCGGGGTTCGATAAGTACTTCCAGATCGCCCCCTGCTTCCGTGACGAGGACGCCCGCGCCGACCGTTCGCCCGGCGAGTTCTATCAGCTGGATATCGAGATGGCGTTCGCGACGCAAGAGGACGTCTTCGAAGTGCTCGAGGGGGTGCTCCCGCCCGTCTTTGCCAAGTATTCGGGCTGGGATGCCGATAAGCCCCCGTTCCGCCGCGTCGCCTACCGCGAAGCGCTCGAAACGTACGGCTCGGATAAGCCCGACCTTCGTAACCCCCTTGTCATCAAGGACGTTTCCGACCTTACGGAAGGCTGCGGGTTCGCCGCCTTCGAAGGGAAGAAGGTGAAGGCCATCGCCGTCAACGGCGTTTCCGTCGCCCGCAAGTGGATCGACAAGACCGCCGAAGAGTTCAAAGTCAAGACGGAGGGCGGCGCCATGTTCTGGTTCAAGCTGGACGAGAACGGCGCGGCGGCGGGCGGCATCGCAAAATTCGTTGCGGAGCGCGTCGACGCCTTCAAGGAGCGGCTCGCTCTTGAAAACGGCGCGTTCGTCGCCCTCGTCGCAGAGGACAAGCTCTCCCTCGTCCAGAAGCGCGCGGGCGTTTTGCGCACCATGCTCGGCACGGGGCTCGATCTTCTCGAAAAGAACGTCTACCGCTTCTGCTGGATCGTCGACTTCCCTATGTACGAGATCGGCGAGGAGAGCGGCGAGCTCGAATTCTGCCACAACCCCTTCTCCATGCCGCAGGGCGGGATGAAGGCGCTCGAAGAGCAGGATCCTCTCGAAGTGCTCGCCTATCAGTACGACATCGTCTGCAACGGCGTCGAGCTTTCCTCGGGCGCTGTGAGAAATCACGATCCCGAGATTATGCTCAAAGCCTTCTCGCTCGTGGGCATGGGCAAGGAGGACGTCGTCAAGAAGTTCCCCGCGCTCTATCACGCCTTCGAGTACGGCGCGCCTCCCCACGCGGGCGTGGCGCCCGGCGTCGACCGCATGGTCATGCTCATCTCGGATACCGTCAATATCCGCGAAGTCATCGCCTTCCCCATGAACGCCAAGGCGCGCGATCTTCTGATGAACGCGCCCTCGCCCGTGGAGCAAAAGCAGCTCGACGACGTGCATATCAAGATCGTCGAACAGAAGAAATAAGCAAATTCCGACAAAAACGGCGCTTTGGGCGCCGTTTTTGCGTAGAAGAGAGATAGGACAACGCCCCTTTTTCATAAGCTAAACAAGGCGGCATGACGCCGCGGAAGGAGGGGGAAATGTTTTCGCTGTTGTATGCCGTCCTTTGCAAACTGTTCTTTTTTACGGGCGCCGTGGGGGAGGGGAGTTACCCCAAGCCGCTTTCTCCCGAAGAGGAGGAGCGCTGCCTGCGCTTGAGCCGCGCGGGGGATACGGCGGCGCGCGAGAAGCTCATCCGCCACAACATGCGCCTCGTCGTGCATATCGTCAAAAAATATACGGGCGCGGCGGAGACGGACGACATGATCTCGGTGGGGAGCATCGGGCTCATCAAAGCCATCAACACCTATGAGCCGGGGCGGGGCACCCGCCTTGCGACGTACACCGCCCGCTGCGTGGAGAATGAAATATTGATGCTCATCCGCGCAGGCAAAAAGCACAAGAATACGCTCTCGCTCTCCGACCCCGTCGGCACCGACAAGGACGGGAACGAACTCACCCTCATGGACCTTCTCTATGAAAAGGAGGACACCGTCTTTCAGGGCGTGGAGCAGTCGCTCATGCAGGAAAAGTTTTTGTCGGCGGTGAGGGAGCTTCTGAACGGGCGGGAGAGCGAGATCGTCTGCCTGCGCTACGGTCTGACGGGCGGCGCGCCCCTCCCGCAGCGGGAAGTTGCAAAGAAGCTGAAAATTTCCCGCTCTTACGTCTCCCGCATCGAAAAGCGGGCGCTCCTCAAGTTGCGCGAGGGGCTGAAAAAGGAAGATTTTTTCGGCGAATGAGGGGGCGGCGCGCCCGCCTTGGCGGGCGCGCCGCCCTTCCGCCGTCTCCCCGAAGTCGGGCGGAGAAGGCAAAATTGCCCGCCAAAACACTTTACAAAGGCGGCGTTTTGCTTTATAATTTTCGGTATGATAGCACTTGCCGACAATTGGAAGGACTATTCCGTCATCGCGACAGGCGACGGCTACAAGCTCGAACGCTGGAAGGACGTCGTGCTGCTCCGCCCCGACCCGCAGGTCATCTGGAGCGCGCAGCGCGATCTTTTCTCCTATCCCGGGCTTTGCGCCGTCTACCGCAGGAATAAGGGCAGCGGCGGGGGCGGCGGCTTCTGGGAATATAAGAAGGAGCTCCCTTCCGAATGGAACATCTCCTACCGCGATCTCACCTTCCGCGTGCATCCCATGAACTTCAAGCACACGGGGCTCTTCCCCGAACAGGCGGTGCATTGGGATAAGACGAGCTCCCTCATCCGCGGGGCGGCCGAAAAGGGGAGGAAGGTCAAAGTCCTCAACCTCTTTGCCTACACGGGCGGGGCGAGCGTTGCGATGGCGAAGGCGGGCGCGGAAGTGACGCACGTCGACGCCGCCAAGAACATGGTGGAGCGCGCGGGCGAGAACGCGCGGCTCTCGGGCATCCAAACGGGCATCCGCTATATCGTGGACGACTGCAAGAAGTTCGTCGCGCGGGAAATAAGGCGGGGCAACCGCTACGACGCCGTCGTCATGGACCCTCCCTCCTACGGGCGCGGCCCGGGCGGGGAGCTCTGGAAGATCGAAACCGAGCTCTTTCCCTTCGTGAAGATGTGCCGCGAGCTCCTTTCGGACGAGCCGTTGTTCTTTCTCATCAACAGTTATACGACGGGCCTGCAGCCTGCCGTTCTGAACAATATTTTAACGCTGTGCCTCAAGGGGCTCAAGGGGAGCATCGGCTCCTACGAAGTGGGGCTGCCCACCGAAGAGGGCATCGCCCTTCCCTGCGGCGCGGGAGGAATGTACGTCAATGACTGACATCGAAAAGACGGGGACCCCCGAAGAGGAGCTCACCATCCTCTATGAAGACAACCATATCATCGTGGTCTTGAAGCCGCAGAACCTCGCGTCCTGCCCCGACGAGAGCGGGGATGAGAACCTTCTCGACAAGGTGCGCGAATACATCCGCACGGCGTACAACAAGCCCGGCAACGTGTATGTGGGGCTCGTGCACCGTCTCGACCGTCCCACGGGCGGCGTCATGGTCTTTGCCAAGACGAGCAAGGCGGCGGGCCGCCTCGGCGAACAGATGAAGACGGGCGACTTCGAAAAGAAGTACCTCGCCGTCCTCAACGGCAGCCCGCACAGCGAGCAGGGCACGCTCGTCAACTACCTCAAAAAGAACACCGTCAACAACATGGTGTACCTCTGCACGCAGGGCACGGACGGGGCGAAGCTCGCCTCGCTCGACTATCATATCCTCGAAAAGAAGGAGCCGCTCGCCCTGTGCGACATCACGCTGCATACGGGCAGGAGCCATCAGATCCGTGTGCAGATGGCGGGCATCGCGCACCCTGTCTACGGCGATATGCGCTACGGCGGCGAGCGCGCGCAGAAGGGCAAGCTCGCCCTCTGGGCGTACTCTCTGAGCTTCACGCACCCCGTCACCAAGGAGCGGATGCGCTTTTTGTGCGAGCCGCCCAAGAACGAAACGCCCTGGAACCGCTTCGACATCGCGCGGGCGATGGCGGTGGAGTAAACGCTTTTTCTGCGCGGCGCGAGCCTTCGTGACGGCGGCAGGGTGAATTTTTAATTTTCTTGCCCAAGACGGCATGTTACCGCTTGACGGGCGCAAAAATTTTGTGTAAAATAGTTGGGTGAATGCGCTTTCGGGCACATTCGGTTGGGGTCTCCCCAAGGCAAGAACACTTTGCGGGCATTCGTGTCCGCACGGAGCAAGGTTACATGACTAAGACTAAATTGAGAACGATCACCATCGCGGCGCTCAGCTTTCTTCTGGTGCTGCTTTTGAGCCTGGCGGCGGGCATGGTCATGCCACGCGCGTCCGCTTCGGCAGAGGAGTACACGCCCACGAACATCTTCTCTGTGGGCACGAACACCACGATGAGCCCCACCGAAGAGGACGGGACGGAATATATCGCCTTCGAGCATTCGGGCAACGGCGCCGCTGCGCACTACCGCCACGATCTTGCGCTCAAATGGTTCTCTTCCGAAGAAGGCGCAAGCTACTTTTCGCTGACGATCGCCTTCCCCGAGATCGCATTCTCCGAATACACGATCTCCTTCGAGAGCGCGGAAGAGAATGTCAGCGAGGATGAGATCGCCGAGAACGCGCTCGTCTTTGCAAACGGCGAAGAGGGTACCTCCTTCTATGTCGTCAACGCACAGGGCGAAAAGGGCGAAGAAGTCGCAGCCGGCCTTACGGGCGATCTTGAGATCACGTTCGACGAAGAGGACTGCACGAGCGGCGAGTTCTCCGTCTATGTGAACGGCACGAAGGCGGGCACCTTCACCAACATCGGCGGCTACTACATGGAGTATCTCTCCTCGGCGTCCGATACGCCCAGAACGCCCATCTCCTTCGAATGCACGACGCTTTCGGGCGAGAGCCAGAAGGTGCTCGTCAAGCAGCTCAACGGCCAGTCCTTTGCGCTCAACGAAGAGGGCAACGTCGTCGACGACACGGCTCCCGTGCTCGTCGTCAACAGCGAAGTCTATCCCTTCCGCCTCGGCCAGAAGTTCGACCTCGACTACGAGGCGATCGACGTGTGCGACAACACGGTGACCGTCTCCCGCGAGTACTACATGGCGCGCTTCACCGAAGACGGCAACTACCGCATCCCTACGGATGACGATTACGATACGCTCACCACTTCCACCTGGTTCATGCCCTCGGGCGACAGCGAGGAAGAAGTGCAGTACGTCTCCATCCGCTTTATGCTCGACGACGGCCGCGACGGCGCCGACGAAGAAGAGACGCCCGTCTATCTCGTCTGGTATGCCGCAGAAGGCGCATCCGTGACCTTCGGCGCAGGCGAAAATACGCTTGGATATATCCTTGTGGACCGTGCCGAAGAGGGCCCCGTCTACAACGGCCTTACCGCAGACGCCGCCACGACGGAGAACGTCAAGGCAGCGGACGAAGCGGACGTCAACGGCAACGGCGATAAAGAGGAAGCGCTCCTTGATGTGCTTGCCGCAGAGTATCAGGCAGCGGTCGACCGTGCCGCCGAGAACGCCAGCGCAGGCGACGGCGCATACTTCTATCTGCCCAGCCTCCGCAACCTCATCTCGAGCGAGGGCTGCGACTACCGCGACCTCACCTTCAACGTGTACTACTATTCCCAGAGCCAGACGGCGGACGATTCGGCTTCTTCCGCGACCTCCCTTGCTTACAACCGCCTGCGCTTTGAGATCGATGAACCCGGCCGCTACGTCTTCCGCGTGCTCGCGAGCGACAATGCGGGCAACGGCATGATGTATTATCTCGACGGCCAGCTCGTCACCGTTTCTTCGAGCAACATCTGGGATATCGAAGAGATCCCCGAATTCTCCTTCACCGTCGGTTATGACGGCGCGCGCGTCACCGATCCCGAAGAGCAGGATCTCGGCTATCGCGATACGACGTATGACATCGAAGACTTCGAGATCATCGCCGTCTCCGGGTACGAGACCAAATACGAGCTCTTCCGCCTCGACGAAAACAGCCTTCCCGCCGACCTGCAGGGCGTTTCCTACACCTCCCTCGTCAGCAACGCGAAGGAATATTTCGACGGCGACTGGGCGCAGTACCTCGTGCGCATCGATCCCTTCAACAGCGACGTCGACGAAGACGACCCTCTTTGGGACCGCACCGACAACCGCTATGAATGGGACGACGAAGACCTCACCTTCGTGCCCAACGAGGCGGGCTATTATGTCGTCAAGCTCACCGTGACCGAGCCCTCCATGCCCGGCCGCACCGTGACGGCTTATCAGGTCATCGACGTGCGCAACCCCATCGATACGCTCCCCGATGCCACCTACTGGCTGGAGAACAACGTGGCGGCAGTCGTGCTGTTCTGCATCTCGGGCGTGCTCCTCATCATCCTTGTGGTGCTCTTCGTCGTCAAGCCGAAAAAGAGCGTCGATGAAGTGGACGTGAAGTCGCTCAAGGGCGCCAAGAAGGCCGATAAGAACGAAGAAAAGAAGGACTAATGTCGTTCGGACTTATCAATTTCAGATAGCAAAGAGGCATCGCGCTCAAGCGGTGCCTCTTTGTTTTGCCTGCCATAGGAAGGACGGAGGAACGCCGCGGGAAGGGGCGCATAAAAGGCGCTCCTTCGCGCATACTGCATGGCAGGAGGTATCCGATGGTCATTGCAAACTTGATCTCTTATATTCTGGTGCTCGTGGGAGCGCTCAACTGGGGCATCTTCGGACTGTTCGACTTCAATCTTGTCTCGGCAGTCTTCCAGGGCCCCCGCACGATCGGTTCCATCATCGTCTATTCGCTCATCGCGCTTGCCGCGATCTGGCTGATCATCTCGCCCATCATCACGAACGGGATGCTCAAATTGCAGGGCGACCGCGTGGCGCGCGAACAGCACGGCCACTAAAAAAACGGGCACGGAAAGTGCGGGGAGGGCATAAAAATTGCCTTTCCCGCATTTTTTATTTTTGAGGCGCGCCCGCTGCGGCATGTTGCCGCGGCGGGCGCGCCGTTCGGAGGTAGCTTATGTCAGTTTGCCCGATCACTTCGCTTTCCAAGGGGATGCGCGCCAAAGTCGCCGAAGTGGAAGGGGAGGGCGCGCTCCGCTCCCGTCTTGCGGCGCTCGGGGTGCGCCCCGGGGAAGAGGTGACGCTCCTTCGCGTCTCGCCCCTTAGACGCACCTATCTTGTCGGAACGGAGGAGAGCGTCTTCGCGCTCGGAAAGGAGGCGGCAGCATGCGTGAAAGTGGAACGTTGAAAGGGGCGCCTTCAAAGCTGCTCCTGCTCGGCAATCCCAACGCGGGCAAGAGCACCCTGTTTAACGCGCTCACGGGCGGGCATGCGCGCGTCGGGAACTGGCACGGCGTCACGGTGAGCGCGCTCGAAGGGGAAGCGCTGCTTTCGGGGAACAGGGTGCGGGTGGCCGATCTTCCCGGGGTCTATTGCGCCGACGGCCTCGGCATGGAAGAGCGCGCCGCCTGTGCCTATCTCAACGAGCATCCCGAGGGCGTCGTGTGCCTCGTCTCGGAATGCGCGGCGCTCCCTCGCAGCCTTGCGCTCCTTTCCGCGCTTGCCAAAGGAAGGCGCGCCATTTTGGTGCTCACGAAAAAGCGGCAGTTCATGCGGCAGGGGGGAAAGCTCGAAGAACGCGAACTCGAACGCTGTTTGGGCATCCCCGTCGTGAGCGCGGAGGGTGTTTCTCCCCGCGAACTGCGCGAAAGGGTGGGAGAGGCGCTGCTGCGGGCAGGGCCGCTCGGCGCGGCTTCGGAAGAAGGGCGCTCGCTCCCGAAAGAAGTCTATACGCGCGCCCGCATGCGCCTTACGAAACTCGACCGCTTTCTCCTGCACCCTGCGGCGGCATGCGCGGTGTTTGCGCTCCTGCTTGCGGCGGCGTTCTTTCTCACCTTTTCGCCCGTGGGGCCTGGCGGGCTTCTGAAGGGGCTCATCGAGGCGCTGATCATTCAGATCAAAGAGGCGTTTCAAACGCATATCCCGTCGCCCGTTCTTTGCTCTTTCGTGGGGGAGGGGCTCGTCGGGAGCGTGGGCGGCGTTCTGTGCTTTTTGCCGCAGATCGGCATGCTCTTTCTCTTTCTGACGCTGCTCGAAGAGAGCGGGCTTCTGTCCCGCCTCGCCTTCTTTACGGACGGCACCCTCTCGCGCGCGGGGCTGAGCGGGCGGGCGGTCTTTTCCCTTCTGATGGGCTTCGGCTGTACGGCGGCTGCCATCCTCTCGACGCGCGGCCTCGACGACAAAAGGATGCAGCGCCGCGTCATTTGGTGCCTTCCCTATCTCTCGTGCAGCGCAAAGCTCCCCGTCTATCTCACGCTCGCTTCGTCTTTTTTTCAAGATCAGTTTTTGGCGGCGCTCCTTCTGTATGTCCTTGGCGCGGGGCTGAGCTTTGCCGTGCTCCTGTTTTTAGGCGGGGAGAAGGGCGCGCCCTTCGTGCTCGAATTTGCGCCGCTCCGCCTTCCCGAGGCGAAGACCGTTGCAAAAGCCTTGTGTTTTCAGCTCAAACAGTTTATAATAAAGCTCGGGACGGTCATCTTGGCGTTCTTCATCGCCTCGTGGCTGCTCTCTTCCTTCGACTTTGCCTTCCGCTTCGTTCCCGTCGAGGAGAGCATGCTCGCGCATCTGTGCGGCGGGCTCCAATGGCTGTTCGCGCCCGTCGGCATGGAAGATTGGCGCATCGCCTATGCGGCGCTCTCGGGGCTCGTCGCCAAAGAGAACGTGGCGGCAAGTTTAGAGCTCTTCTTCCCCGTCTTCCCTTACGGCGCGAGGAGCGCGTTCGCCCTCGCCGTGTTCGTGCTCGCTTCCTCGCCCTGCGTCTCTGCCGTGGCGGCAGCCGCGCGGGAAGTGGGAATAAAGCCCGCCCTTCTCTATGCCGTTGCAGAGACGGCGGGCGCGCTGCTTCTTAGTTATTTCGTCTATTTTCTGACGGGCCTCGGCGCTTCGGCGGCCCTGCCGCTCATCGCCGCCGTCATCCTCATCTCTGTCTTCGGGAGGACCTTCCGTGCGGGAATACACCGTAAGCGAGGAAACTTCGCTCAAAAACTTCACCGACGCGCATGACGCCCAGGCGTCCTTTTCCTTCCGCACCCTCCTGAAGCGCCGCGACGTGCGCGTCAACGGCGGCAAAGTGGGGGAGGACGTGCCCCTTCATGCGGGCGATAGAGTGCAGTACTTCCTGACGCCCGCCGAGGAAGGGAAGAAGGCGTTTTCCGTCCTTTACGAGGATGAAAACGTTATCGTCTGCGATAAGGAGAGCGGCGTGCAGTCGGAGGCCGTCTTTTCGGCGCTTCTTCGGAAGGGGGAGTGCTTCTTTTTGCACCGTCTTGACCGCAACACAGAAGGGCTTCTCATCTTCGCGAAAACCGAGGCTGCCGCCGACGAGCTTTTGAACGCCTTCCGCGAACGGCGCGCCGAAAAGCGCTATCTCGCCCTCGTCAGGGGGAGTTTTCAAGAAAAACATGCCGTCCTCAAAGCCTATCTTCAAAAGGATGCCGCCACTTCCCGCGTGCGCATTTTCGACCGCCCCCGCGGGGAGCCCATCGTCACCGAATACCGCGTTTTGCGCGAAAAAGAGGGGCTGAGCCTTCTCGAGGTCACCCTGCACACGGGCAAGACGCATCAGATCCGCGCCCATCTTGCGCATATCGGGCACCCCGTCCTCGGCGACACCAAGTACGGCGATAGCGCCCTCAACCGCAAAATGCACCTCACGCGGCAAAAGCTTGTCGCAAAGGAGCTGTGCTTTATGGGGGTCAAAAGCCTTCCCGCCATCGAAGGCGTGCGATTTTTTTCGGAAAAGTCCATTTATTTTTGAAAAAGCGCTTGACGGCGCTCTTTCTTTGTGCTATTATATGAATAGTTGTTCAAATATTAGTTTGACGGGCGTTTTTGCCCGAAGGAGTTTGGTATGCGGCGTGTCATTCGCATCAAAAATCTGGATTGCGCTGCCTGTGCGGCGGAACTCAAAGAAGAGCTCGAAGAGCTCAAAGACATCGAGGAGGCGGCGGTCGACTTCATCAATCAGCGCGTGACGCTCTCCTACAATACGCCCGAGGCGTTCTCGGGCGCGGTCGAACTCATTGCGGGCTTCGAAGAAGTGGAGATCGTCGACGGCAACGCCCCCCGCAAGAAGGAGAGCCATATAAAAGAGATCGTCTCCATTGCGGTCTCTGCGGCGTTCTTTGTGCCGGGGCTTATCTTGAATTTTGTGGGCGGCGTGCCCGGATGGCTGCCGCTTGCGCTCTTTCTCGCTTCCTTTGCGGCGGCGGGGTGGGAAGTCGTTTTCACCGTCTGCAAGAATTTTGCAAAGCTCTTCCGCTCCTTCCGCCTGAGCCTGCTTTTAGACGAAAACTTTCTGATGCTCATCGCGGCGGTGGGGGCGTTCGCCCTCGGCGAGGGCATGGAGGGCGCCGCCGTCATGCTGCTCTATGAGATCGGCGAGCTCTTGCAGGCGGTCGCCGTCGGCTCGTCGCGCGGGGCGATCGCAAAACTCATGGAGCTCAAGAGCGACAGCGCCATCCTCCTCGAAGGGGAGGAGCAGCGCGAAGTCGCGCCCGAGGAATTAAAGAGAGGGGATGTCATCCTCCTGCGCAAGGGGGATAAGGTCCCCGCCGACTGCACGCTGCTTTCGGGCGAGAGCGCCTTCGATACCAAGTCCATCACGGGCGAGAGCTATCTCCGCGAGTGCGGCGAGGGGGCGGAGCTTTTGGCGGGCTTCCTCAACGCGGGCAACGCCGTGACGGCGCGCGTCGAACGCCCCTCCGAGGAGAGCGCCGTCGCCAAAATTTTGGAGATGGTGGAAAACGCTTCCTCGCAGAAGGCGAAGCCCGAAAAATTCATCACCCGATTCGCGCGCATCTACACGCCCGTCGTCGTGGCGCTTGCCGTCCTGCTCGCCGTGGTGCCGCCGCTCTTTACGGGCTTCGATTTTGCCCCGTGGATCATGCGGGCGCTCAACTTCCTTGTCATCTCCTGCCCGTGCGCGCTCATCATCTCGGTGCCGCTCACCTATTTCTCGGGCGTGGGCGTGCTTGCAAAGCACGGCGTGCTCTGCAAAGGGGCGGTGTGCCTCGATACGCTCGCCAAAGTGCAGACGGCGGCCTTCGATAAGACGGGTACCCTCACCGAGGGCAAATTCACGCTCGCGGGCTGCTCGTCGGAGCGCGCATTGTCGCTCATCGCCGCCGTGGAGCGCGCTTCTTCCCATCCCTTCGCCGAAGCCTTCCGCAGTACGGAGACGCCCTTCCACGCGAAGAACGTTCAAGAGATCGCGGGCATGGGGCTCGCCGCGGAGATCGAAGGGAAAGAGGTGCTCGTGGGGAGCAGACGGCTGATGGAAGAGCACGCTGTCGCCTTTCCCGGACTCCAAAGCCCGCACGCCGTCGTGTTCTGCGCGGAGGACGGGGCGTTCGTCGGCTATGCCGAGCTCGAAGATAAGCTCCGCCCGGACGCCGAAGAGGCGCTCAAAGGACTCAAAGGGGCGGGCGTCAAGAAGATCGCCGTGCTTTCGGGCGATACCGAAGCGCGGGCGAAAGCTGCCCTTTCGGGGCTCCCCGTGGACGAGCTCAAAGCGGGGCTCCTGCCTGAAGAAAAGCCGCTCGCCGCGCGGGCGCTCAAGGGGGAGGGCGCGCTCCTCTATGTGGGCGACGGCATCAACGATACCCCCGTGATGGCGGAAAGCGACATCGCTGCGGCGATGGGCGGGCTCGGGAGCGACGCCGCCATCGAGGCGAGCGACATGGTGCTCGCGTCCGATTCCCTCAAAGGGCTGCCCAAAGCCATGCGGACGGCGAAAAAGACGCGGCGCATCGTTATGCAGAACATCGTCGGCTCCATTGCCATCAAGGCGGCGCTCATGGTCTTGTCCATCGTGGGGCTCATACCGCTGTGGGCGGCGGTGCTCGGTGACGTCGGCGTCATGCTCCTCGCCGTGCTCAACTCCTTGCGCATGCGCGGGCGCATCTGAAACTTGCATCCGAAACTCTCAAAAAGCGGCATTGAGCCGCTTTTTTTGTGCCTCTTTTTTAATACACTCTTGACAGACCGTATTATGTGTGCTATATTATAGATAGCACAACAAATATGGGAGGGAAATATGAAGACAAAACTGCCTTTTCGGATGTGTCTGCGGCTCGGCTTGCAAGGGAAGTGGGTGACGAAGTGCTTCGCCGTGCTGCTTTCCGCGATGTCCTTTATGCTGTTTGCCATCGCTTCGACTGCATTTACATACATCCGCTTTGCAGGCAGAAGGGCTGAGGGGAGCCATCCTTTCCGAGGCGTGGAGGGAACGTTTTTTGGAAGGACGCGACGATCTCTGCACGGAACTGCTCGCGCCGCCCGTAACGAGCATGCGGAAAGCGCGGGAGCTCGTCGGTCTGACGCAGGAGCTTTTGGAGGAATATCTGCAGGAACATTCCGTGGTGTCAAATGTACGGCTCGGGGCGGCTCCTGTCTCCGATCTCATCGACCCTTCGCCGCAGTTCAACGATGAATTTTCCATCCTCGTCATCGGTCTGGGTGCGGGCGTTCTCTTCGGCGTCTTTTCCGTGCTTCTTTGCTGGCATTTAACGACGTCTTCGCTCAATTTGAAGAAGCGGAAGATCGGGGTACTGCGGGCATTGGGCGCGGGGGATGCGGATGTCGGGCGCATCGTGCTCTTCGAGGCGCTGTTTGTGGCGCTATGCAGTTTTGCTTTGGCACTCCTCTTGTCGCTCGGCGTATTTTACGGGGTCCTGCAGCCCGCGGCGTACATGGAGCAGTATGGGATATCGCTGCTTAATTTTACGGGCTGGAACGTGCTTATTCTGGCAGGGCTTTCCTTTGCGGTGCCGCTTTTGAGCACGCTCGTGCCGCTCAAACGCTTCTTAAAAAAGCCCGTTGTGGAAAATATCACGGGGAAATGAGGTTTTGCGGCGGGGCGCCGCCCGATCGGGCGGCGCCCCGCCGCTTCTTGAAAGTGCCGTCAAAATTTTTCCCGAACAAGAAGCAAAAATGTAAAATCGGCGCGAAAAACGCGAAATTTTACACTTGTCCCGCACATTTTACAAAATTTTACCTTTTGGTTACAAATTCATGAAAAACAAGTGACAAACGGGTGCTATAATTGCTATAATAAGCATAATGGGAAATTAAGAACGACCCCGGATCCTCTTACCAAAGAAACAGAAGGAGAAACACAATGCCGGTAACAGAAGTCTTAGAAACCGTTATGCTGCTCCTGGGCGGCCTGGGCGCCTTCCTCGCGGGCATGGAGATCATGTCCGAGAGTATGTCCCGTCTCGCCCACGGGGGATTGAGGCGCATGCTCAACAAGACGGCGGGCAACCGCTTCGCGGGCGTCGGGATCGGCGCCGCCGTCACGATGATCATCCAGAGCTCGTCCGCTACGACCGTCATGGTCGTCGGCCTCGTCAATGCGGGCATTTTAACGCTCTTCCAGGCGACCGCCATCATCATGGGCGCCAACATCGGTACCACCATCACGGCGTGGATCGCTTCGCTCGGGAGTCTGGACGTCTCCGCGTTCCTGCTCCTCTTCGCCGTCGTCGGCGTGTTCATGAAGATGCTCTCCAAGCGTGAGAACATCAAGCTCATCGGCGATACGCTGACGGGCATCGGCCTCGTGTTCGTGGGACTTTCCGTCATGTCGAGCGCGATGGACCCCGACATGCACCCCGAGATGATGGGCGTCATCAAACAGGCGCTCGAAGTCGTCAAAAATCCCTTCCTGCTCCTTCTCATCGGCGCGGTGGCGACGGGCATCATTCAGTCCTCTTCGGCGGTCACGAGTATCGTCGTCGTGCTCGCAACGAGCGGCGTGCTCATCGGCGGCACGGGCGACGGCGTATATTACGTCGTCATCGGTTCCAACATCGGTACCTGCGTGACGGCGCTCCTTTCCTCCATCGGCGCGCAGCCCAATGCAAGAAGAGCCGCCATCATCCACCTTCTCTTCAACTGCTTCGGCGCCGTCATCTTCACGATATTCCTTCTGTGCTGGGGCTGGTTCGGCACTTCCTTCCAGGATGTCGTCCTGAACGTCATCTTCCCTGAAAACTATCAGTTCCAGATCGCCTTCTTCCACACGCTCTTCAACGTGACCTGCACCATCCTGTTCCTTCCCTTTGCGAAGGGCTTCGTGTGGCTCGCGAACAACCTTCTTCGCAGCAAGAAGGGGGAGCCGACGCCCGAAGAAGAGCTCATTGCGCACCCCGACGAGCGCCTTCTGCGCAACCCTTCCGTCGGTCTTGCATATCTTTATCAGGAGACGGGCAAGGTGTTCGCCTTCTCGATGGATACGCTCGATAAGGCGTTCAACGCCTTCCTTGCGAAGGATACCTCCGTTTCTCAGTCGATCAACGAGCGCAACGGGGAGATCGCGCAGATGAGCCGCCAGGAAGTTGCCTACCTTGTCAAGCTCTCTGCAAATTCCCTCGTCATGGAGGAAGAAAAGACCATCTCTTCCCTCCATTACGTCTTGAATGACATCGTGCGTATCGGCGAACTTGCCGACAACGTCACCAAATATACCGGGCATTATGTGAATGACGGGCTGCATTTCTCTTCCGAGTTCTTGGAGATGCTCAAGGAGATGTACGCCAAGATCCAGAAGCTCTACGGCCTTTCCCGCGAAGCCTTTGAAAAGAAGGACTTCATGAAGCTGCGCGAAGTGGACGCCCTCGAAGACGAGATCGACAACGAGCGCCGCCGCCTCGTTCAGACGCACATCCAGCGCCTCAACGAAGGCAAGTGCCAGCCGCAGAATTCGAGCGTCTTCATCAACCTCGTCGGCAACCTCGAACGCGCCGCAGACCACATCACATACATCGCCCATTCCATCGAACAAAATCAGTGACGCCTTTGGGCGTTTTGGAGGGGTAACGTGGCAAACAAAGTCTTTCTTCTTGAAGACGACAAGAGCATCTGCGAGCTTGTGAAGTGCACGCTCGACTTAAGCAGCATCTCCTGCGAGTATTTCACGACGGTGAAGGAATTCCGGGAAGCGATGGAGCGGGAGACGCCCGACGTCGTGCTCCTCGACATCATGCTCACGGACGGGGACGGCGTGGAGGTCCTGAAAGAGGTCAAGACGCATCACCCCGAAGTGAGCGCCATCATGCTCTCGGCGCTCTCCAAGGAGACGGACAAAGTGCGCGGCCTCAATGCGGGCGCGGACGACTATATTGCAAAGCCCTTCGGCGTTCTGGAGCTCGTGGCGCGCGTCAATGCGGCGCTTCGGCGCACCGTCAAGTCCTCCGTCCTCAAGGTGGGCGAGCTCGAGATGAACTTCGACAACATGACCGTCGTCTACCGCGGAAAGCCGCTCACCCTCAACAACAAGGAATTCCAGCTCCTCAAATTCTGCGCCGCAAACGAGGGCAAGGTGCTCCCGCGCGATACGCTCCTCACCGAGGTGTGGGGCTACGACGACGGCGAAACGCGCACGCTCGACAACCATATCGCACGGCTCCGCAAGCTGGGGCTGAATTTCGAGACGGTGTTCGGCGTCGGATACCGCTTTATCGCGGGCTGAGGGGGGCGGGATGAGAAAACGTATCCTCTGGACGGGAGTGCTGATCAGTGCGATCGCGCTCCTCGTCTTTTCTTTTATCTCCGCAGAGCTCTACTACAAGAGCAGCCTCCGCTACACCGAAAACGATCTGAGGACGTATATGGAACGCTTCGACGCGTCGCTTTCAAAAGAGGGGCTTACAGAAGAATATGCCCGCTCCCTTTCCGAAGAGCTCTTCGGCGCGCGCGTCACCTTCCTCGATGAGAACGGCGCGATCCTCGCCGACTCGGTGGAGGGGGAGGAAGATACCCGTGCCGACCGCCCCGAAGTCGTCGAAGCGATGGGGGAAGGAGAGGGATTCGACGCCCGCGCCTCTCAGACGCTCAGGGAAGATTATTCCTACTACTGCCGCCGCTTTCAGGATGGGGCGTACTATGTGCGCATCGCCATCCCCACGCAGTCGCTCGTCGACGTGTATTTGAGTTCCTTCCCCGTCGTCTTCACCTTTTTGCTTTTGGACCTTGCCTTCTGCCTGCTCGCGACCTATCTTCTGACGGATACCGTCTTGAAGCCCGTCGAAAAGCTCGCGATGGACGCGGCGCGGAGAAAGCGCATCACGGCGTCCTGCCCCGAGCTCGAAACGCTGGCGGCGCTCATGAACCGCATGAACGACGACGCCGACCGGCAGATGAAGCAGATCGCCGACGAAAAGGAGCTCGTCGTCAAGGCGCAGCAGTCCAAGAACGACTTCATCGCCAATATCACGCACGAGATGAATACCCCGCTCACCTCCATCAAGGGGTTTGCCGAGCTCCTTGCGGCGGGGGCGCTCTCGGGAGAGACGGCGCAGCGGGCGGCACAGACCATCCTCTTGCAGAGCGAACGCCTCACCAACCTCGTCGCCTCCATCATCAACTACAACGAGATCGACAGCGACGACCTGCCGACCTACGAGGTGAACGCTTCGAAGATCGCCGAAGAACTTTTAGAAACGCTCGCGCCCGCCATCGACGAGCGGCACATCACGCTCTATACGCACATCGAGCCCGACGTGCTCCTCATGAGCCGTCAGGAGCGCGTCACCGAGATCTTCGGCAACCTCATCCGCAACGCCATCCGCTACAACCGCGACGGGGGGAGCCTCACCGTCGCACTCACCAAGACGCAGTTCTCCGTGCAGGATACGGGCATCGGCATCGCCGAAGAGGACAGAGAGCGCATCTTCGACCGTTTCTTCACGGTGGATAAGTCGCACAGCGGCAAGAACGGCGGCTTCGGGCTGGGGCTTTCCGTCGTCAAAAAACTGTGCAAAAAGGCGGGCTGGTGGATCGGCGTCGAGAGCGAAGTGGGCAAGGGCTCCACGTTCACCGTGCGGTTTTCCCGCTGAGCGGACGGGGCAGCGCGCACTTTTCGCGGAAAAGGCAAAAAACCTCTTGATTTTGCAGGGGGCAGATGGTATAATGAAAGCGGCGCGGAGCTTCCGTGCCGCATTTTCGTCGCCCTCGGGAAGGCTGCGGGGGCAGGGAGCAAGACTATGAAGATCACCATCCGCGAAGAGGGGAAATATACCGCCCCCGGAGAAGGCGTCGGCGTCTTCTTCGAAGACCTCAACTACGACCTCGACGGCGGCCTGTATGCCGAGATGCTGGAAAACCGCAACTTCGAGGCGAAGGACGTCCACGGCGAGTGGGATAACTATATCGTCGAAAACGACGGCAGCTACGGCTGGACGCCCACGGGCGAGGGCGTTGCTTTGAAGATCAAGTGGGACCGCCCGCTCTTCATCGAAAACCCGCACTATCTGCGCCTCACCGTCCAAAAGGCGGGCGAGGGCGTCAAAAATAAGGCATACGACGGCATCTATCTTCAAAAGGGGATGGGCTACACGATTTCCTTCTATGCCCGTTCCTACGATTACAAGAAGAAGCTTTGGGTGGGCGTATTTGACGGCGGCAAAGCCGTGCTCGCAAAGAAGGTGCGCCTCCGCCCCGACGGCAAGTGGCACCGCTATGAATTTCATATGAAGAGCCGCGTTGAGCTCGACAAGGCGTCCTTCGAAGTGCGCATGACGGAGGCGGGTGCCATCCATCTCGACTGCTTTTCGATGATGCCCGACAACGCCGTGAAGGGCATCTTCCGCCGCGACCTTGCCGAAATGCTGCGCGACTTGAAGCCCAAGTTCGTGCGCTTCCCGGGCGGGTGCGTCGTAGAGGGCAACAACCTCGAAAACCGCTATCTCTGGAAGGCGTCGGTGGGGCAGAGGGAACGCCGCCGCCACAACTGGAACCGCTGGGCGGTGCACGGCGTCTGCCCCGAAAACAATTTCAGAACGCCCTTCTCGCACTACGGTCAGACGCTGGGCGTGGGGTATTACGAATACTTCCTCCTCTGCGAATGCCTGGGCGCCAAGCCGCTGCCCGTCGTCAGCGTTGGCATCGCCTGCCAGTATATGTCGACGCAGTTCGTGCCGCTTACCGATCCCGCGCTCGAAGTGTATATCCAGGAAGCGCTCGACCTCGTGGAATTCGCCAACGGCGGCGCCGATACCGTCTGGGGCAGGGTGCGCGCCGAGATGGGGCATCCCAAGCCCTTCGGGCTCGAATACCTCGGCGTCGGCAACGAGCAGTGGGAAGACAGGGGCAACGAATTTTACAAGCGCTTCGAACTGTTTGAAAAGCGCATCCACGAGAAATATCCAACGCTGAAGATCATCGGCACGGTCGGCCCGACGGTGGACACCCCTTCGCATAAGAGCGCCTGGGCGTGGACGAAGGAAAACCTTGCAAAGAACCCCGATTTCGTGTACGCTTCCGACGAGCACTTCTACGCTTCGCCCGAGTGGCTGTATCAGCATGCAAATATGTATGACGATTACCCCTCTAACTGCCGCGTGTATGCGGGCGAGTATGCCGCGCATGTGCCGGGTTCGGGCTGCGCGGGCTTTAACGCGCCGCAGGCCAACGTGTGGGAGGGCGCGCTCGCCGAAGCCGCGTTCATGACGGGCATGGAGCGCAATTCCGATATCGTCGTCATGTCGTCTTATGCGCCTCTCTTCGGGCGGCTCGGCTACACGCAGTGGAGCCCTGACCTCATCTGGTTCGACGGCAAGCGGGCGTACGCGACGGTCAACTACTATGTGCAGCAGCTGTTCAGCCTCTTTACGGGCAACGTGGTGCTCAACACCGAGGCGGAAGGGGGGCTCTATGCCTCCGCGACCGAGCTTGAGGGCCTCGTCTATGTCAAGGTCGTCAACCCTTCCGACAAGGAAGTGGAAGCGGAGTTCGAGGGCGATTTCGACTTCGGCGCGCTCACGCGCATCATCCGCATGGCGGGCGATCCTGCCGTCTACAACACCATCGACGAGCCCGAGAAGCTGGTGCCCGAGGACGTCGCGCCCACCGCGCCCCGCTCTCTGACGCTGCCGCCGCACAGCTTCCACGTGCTCATCTTCCATAAGTAAAAAAGTAACTTTTTTCGGGCGGCGCGTCAAAAATGCCGCCTTGACAGACGAAAACGGAGCTTCGGCTCCGTTTTTTGCTGCGCTTTTTTGTGCGGTAAGGGAAATTTTCATGCAAACGATTGACTTGCCGCGTGAAAGAAACTATAATAAGGTCGAGACAATGTAAGATAGCCGCATTCTGCGCTGTTTGCAGGCTGCGGCACGAGAGAAGGAGACTTTTTGCATGAATGTGACCGAACTGTTCGGGAGCAATGTATTCAACGACGAAGCCATGAAAAACCTGCTGCCCAAGGAGGTCTATCTCTCCTTGCGCAGGACCATCGATACGGGCGCGCCCCTCGATTCTTCCATCGCGAGCGCCGTCGCCAACGCCATGAAGGACTGGGCGGTGAGCAAGGGCGCGACGCATTACACCCATTGGTTCCAGCCCCTCACCAACCTGACGGCGGAAAAGCACGACAGCTTTATCGAGCCTTCGGGCGACAGGGTCATCATGCAGCTGACGGGCAAGAGCCTCATCGTGGGCGAGCCCGACGCCTCTTCTTTCCCTTCGGGCGGGACGAGGGCGACGTTCTCTGCGCGCGGCTACACGGCGTGGGATCCCACTTCCCCCGCCTTCGTCAAGGAGGGGACGCTGTATATCCCCACGGTGTTCGTCTCCTATACGGGCGAAACGCTCGATAAAAAAGCGCCGCTTCTAAAGTCGATGACCGCTATCGACGCGCAGGCGAAGCGCCTTTTAAGGCTGTTCGGCATCGAGTGCAAGAAGGTCTCCACGACCGTCGGGCCCGAGCAGGAATACTTCCTCATCGACGAGAAAGTCTATGAGGCGAGAAAGGACCTTATCTTAACGGGCCGCACCCTCTTTGGCGCGCGCCCGCCGCGGGGGCAGGAGATGGAAGATCATTACTTCGGCTCGCTCAAGCCGCGTATCTCCGCCTATATGCGCGATCTGGACGAGACGCTGTGGAAGTACGGCATCTTCGCTAAGACCAAGCACAACGAAGTCGCCCCCGCGCAGCACGAGCTTGCACCCATCTTCACGACGACCAACGTCGCCGTCGACGACAACCAGCTCACGATGGAGATCATGAAGAAGGTCGCCAAGCGCCACGGCCTCGTGTGCCTTCTCCACGAAAAACCCTTCGAATACGTCAACGGTTCGGGCAAGCACAACAACTGGTCGGTTTCCACCGATACGGGGCTCAATCTGCTCGATCCGGGCGAAACGCCCGAGAACAACCGCCTCTTCATGCTCATCCTCGCCTGCGTCATCGCGGCGGTGGACCGCTATCAGGGCATTTTGCGCGCCTGCGTCGCCTCGGCGGGGAACGATCACCGTCTGGGCGCGGATGAAGCGCCGCCCGCCATCGTCTCTGTTTACCTCGGCGATCAGCTGGGTGCCATCGTCGATTCCATCGTTTTAGGGCGGGAGTATGTGCCGAAGAAGGCCATCCCCGGCTCCATCGGCGTGCCCGAATCGCCCATCTTCCCCATCGATACGACGGACCGGAACCGCACGTCGCCCTTCGCCTTCACGGGCAATAAGTTCGAATTCCGCATGCTGGGCTCTCAGGCGTCCGTCGCCGACCCCAACATCGTGCTCAACACCATTGCCGCCGAGCTCTTCTCGGAAGCGGTGGAGGTGCTCTCGCGCGCCAAGGACTTCGACGCGGAGTGCAGGAAGTTCACGGAAAAGCTCTTAAAGCGGCACTACCGCATCATCTTCAACTACAACGGCTACGGCCCCGACTGGGAGCCCGAGGCCGAGAGGAGGGGGCTTCTCAACAGCAAGACGACCGCCGACGCCGTTCCCGAGTTCTTCAAACAGGAGAACATCGACGTCTTCGTCCATCAGGGCGTTTACACCGAAAAGGAAGTTATCGCCCGCGCCAACATCCAGCTCGAAAATTACATCAAGAGCATCCGCATCGAGGCGCTCACGATGATCGAGATGGCGCGGCAGGACATCTACCCCGCCGTCAACGGGTATCTGGCGGAGCTGTGCGGCTCCATCGAGGCAAAGCGCGCCGTGAGCGCGAAGCTGCCCGTCGGGGAGGATGTGAAGCTCGCGGAAAAGCTCGCGACGATGAACGACGCCATGATGGCGGCGGTCGCAAAGCTCGAGCGCGATCTTTCCGAGATGCCCGAAGGGGAGCAGCCCGCCTCGCAGAAGATGGCGCACGTCGTCCTGCCCGATATGGAGCAGGTGCGCTCCCTTGCCGACGGCATGGAAAAGCTCTGTTCTTCCGACTATTGGCCCTATCCCACTTACACGGATATCTTATACAGCGTAAAATAACGGCAGAAGGGGAGCGCTACGGAGGGGTTTTTGCCCGTGCGTTCCCGTGAAACACATCCCGATATGAAAGTCAATGTAAAAAAACTGCGGGAGGGCGCCCGCCTTCCCGTCTACGGAACGCAGTTTGCCGCGGGGGCGGATCTTTACGCCCTCGAAGAGCAGCCCGTCGTCATCCCCGCGGGGGAGACGCGCTTTGTCCACACGGGCATCGCCGTCGAGCTTGAAGAAGGCACGGTGGGGCTCGTCTATGCCAGGAGCGGCCTTTCCTGCAAGCAGGACCTTGCGCCTGCCAACAAGGTGGGGGTCATCGACTGCGACTACCGCGGCGAAGTGCTCGTCGCCCTCCACAACCACGGGAAGGAGGCGCGCACCGTCGAGAGCGGCGACCGTATCGCCCAGCTCGTCGTGGCGCCCGTTCTCCATGCGGAGTTTGAGGAGGCGGAAGAGCTTTCCGCGACCGTGCGCGGCGCGGGCGGATTCGGTTCGACGGGGAAAAACGGATGAGAATGCGCAGAAAACGCAACCTCGAGCCCAGGCTCGAGGCTTGCTCGGATATTCTGGCGGCGCGCGGCGTCCCCATGAAAGACCTCAAAAAGGCGGCGGAAGAGTACCGCGCTCTCTTTGACTACGAGGAGCTTTTCGGCAATCGGAACCCCGTGAGGCTCGAGATCGGCTGCGGCAACGGCGGCTTTGTTTTAGAGGCCGCACGGCGCGAGCCTGACGTCAACTTCCTCGCGGTGGAGATCATCTCCAACGTCATCGTCACGGCGATGGAGCGCATCAGGAAGGAAAACGTCAAAAACGTGCGCTTTCTGAACATCCCCGCGGAAGTGCTCCCGTGCTTCGTGCCGAGAAAGAGCGTCGAGTGCATCTATCTCAATTTTTCGACGCCGCTCCCCGGCAGCACGCACGCCCGCCAGCGGCTCACGTCGCCCCGCTTCCTTGCGATCTACCGCGGACTTCTGAAAGACGGCGGCACCATCGTCCAGAAGACGGACAGCGAGGACTTTTTCGATTATTCCGTCGAGCAGCTCCTTTTGAACGGCTTTGCGGTGGAGGACGTCACGCGCGACCTTCACAACAGCGACGCCGCCAAGGACAACATCGTCACCGAATACGAACGGCAGTTCGCCGGGCAGGGGAAGCCCATCTTCCGACTCATCGCCCGGCTCGATCATAAGGAGGAAATATGATGAACTTCGGGTACTATATGCCGACCAGGCTCGTCCTGGGCAGGAACTGTGTGACGGAACACGCGGAGCTTTTTGCCCCGCTCGGCAAGCATGCGCTCATCGTCACGGGCAAGAGTTCCGCCTTCAACGGCGCGCTCAACGATGTGCTCTCCGCCCTGAATGCGAACGGGCAGGCGGCTACGGTATTCGACCGCGTCACGCCCAACCCCGGCATCCCCTGCATCCGGGAGGGCATCGCGCTTCTGAAGAGCGCGGGCGCCGATTTCGTCGTGGCGATCGGCGGGGGCTCTCCGATGGACGCAGGCAAGGCGATCGCCCTTCTTGCCGTGCAGGAGCGGGCGGACAGCGAGATCTTCGCGGGAAACTACGCCCCCGAAGCGCTCCCCATGGCGCACATCCCCACGACGGCGGGCACGGGCAGCGAAGTCACGCCCTATTCCATCCTCACCAACGACGTCCGTCAGACCAAGACGAGCATCTCTTCGCCCGCGCTCTTCCCGCGCGTCGCCTTCCTCGACGGCAAATACATGGCGCAGCTTTCCCCGCAGGTCTCCCTGAATACGGCGCTCGACGCCCTTTCGCACGCGGTGGAGAGCATGCTCTCGCGCAATGCCATCCCCATGTCGAATATGTTCTCCGAGGAGGCGATTGAGCTCATCGTGCCGCTCCTCGGCAAGGCGCAGAACGGCCGCATGACGCTTGAAGAGCTCGATACGATGCTGTATGCTTCCACGCTCGCGGGCATGGCGATCGCCCAGTCGGGCACGACCGCCGTCCACGGCATGGGTTATGCGCTCACCTATTTCCACGGGATCCCGCACGGCAGGGCGAACGCGCTGCTGCTCGGCGAGACGCTGCGGCTTTGCGAAGAAAAGAAGGTGCGCGCGCTGCCGCATATTTTGGCTGCCTTCCGTGCGCCGCTCGACGGCGTGACTTCCCTTCTCGACGCCCTCGTGGGCAAACGCGAGGAGATCGGAAAGGAAGAGCTCGAAGCGTATGCCGCCCGCGCCATGATGAACAAGAACATCAAGAAGTCGGTGTACGAGCCCACCTTCGACGAGGTGCGCCGCATCTACTTCCAGTCCTTCGGCTACGACGCCGACGAAGAGTAATTCGGGTGGCGCGGAAACCGCCCGCCCGATCATGAGAAAAAACGAAGGGCGCGGTCAGACCGCGCCCTTCCCCGGAGAAAGCCATGTGGCATGAAATTTTGTTCCGTGTTCTGAGCATCGTCAACTATGTCGTGCTCATCATCGTTGCGATCCCCGTCCTGCTGCAGGTCTTGTATATCGTGCTCGGGTTCCTGCCCAAGAAGACCTATCCCAAGAGCGAAAAGAAGGGGCGCATCGCCTATCTCATCCCCGCCCACAACGAGGCGGACGTCATCTACGGAACGGTGAAAGACCTGCTGGAAGGGCAGGACTATCCTCGGGAAAAGTTCGATGTCTTTGTCGTTGCTCACAACTGCACGGACGATACGGCGGAGCTTGCCGAAAAGGCGGGCGCGAAGGTGCTCGTTCTGAACGATCCCGACCCCGCGCACCGCATGGCGCTCTATCCCTTAAAACACGGTATCGCGCACATCCTGGCGCAGGAGGGGGAAGGAGCGTACGATCTTGTGGTGCATCTCGACGCCGATAACCGCATCGACCCCGCCTTCTCCGCGCGGATGAACGATGCCTATCAGACGGGCGTCGATTTCGCGCGTCCCTATGAAGGGGCGCTCAACGGCACGCAGAATTTTTACAGCAAGGCGAGCGCCATGATCTATGCCTTCGATTCGCGTTACGGCAGCCGTGTCAGAGAGCGCCTGCACCTTTCGGCGCACGTCAACGGATCGGGCGCCATGATGAGCGTGCGGATGCTGCAAAAGACGGGCGGATACGACTGCGAGCTGGTGTGCGACGACGCCGAATTCAACATGAAGCGCATGTTCGACGGCTATAAAGGGCACTTTGTCGAGGACGCCGTCGTCTACGAGGATATGCCGTCCTCCTACCGCGATACATACAACCGCAACAAGCGCATGGGCAGCGGGGCTTCTGGGCTCTTCAAAAAGAATGCGGGAAAGCTCTGGAAGTACTTCTTCCGCACGGGAGACTTTTCCTTCCTCGAAGTGTACTTTCTCTTCTCGCTGAGCCTCCTCAACGTGCTCATCGGCGTGTGGCTGCCCCTTTATTATATTTATCACTTCCTCTACTGCGGGTTTGCGGGATGGGGCGGGATGGCGCTTTCGCTGCAGACTGCGGCATACTATCAGTCGATGGTGTGGAACACGCTCTTTTCCGCGCTCGGCATTGCGGTGGGGCTGTTTATCCTCTTCGGCTATGTGCAGGGGATCTTCCTTGCCGTTTCCGACTATAAAAAGCTGGGCGCCTCCCGCTGCCGCGAGCTTGTGGGAACGGTGCTCGGGTTTCCCGCTTTTTTGGTGCTGTACGGTGTCACGCTGCTCGTCGGCGCCTGTTCCAAACCGAGTTGGGGCAAGGTGACGCGCAACGTCCCGCCCAAGACCCTGCAAAAATAGGAGCCTGCCTATGGACTATTCGGTAGAAGTCGAACACCTGAGTAAATCTTACGGCGAAGTGAAGGCGGTCAACGATATTTCTTTCCGCGTCAGGCAGGGTTCGCTCTTTGCCTTTCTCGGCGTTAACGGCGCGGGAAAGAGCACGACCATCAACATCATCTGCTCCATCCTGAAAAAGGATGCGGGCAGGGTGACGGTGTGCGGGCACGACCTCGACCGCGAGGGCGACCGCATCAAGGAAGAGATCGGCATCGTCTTTCAGACGAGCGTGCTCGACAAACAGCTCACCGTTGCCGAAAACCTCGATCTGCGCGCCTCCTTTTACGGGCTTTCCAAGGCGGCGAGGAAGAAAAACGTGGAGCGCATCGTCGAACTTTTGTCGTTGCAGCCCATCTTGAAGCGCCCCGTCGGCAATCTTTCGGGCGGGCAGCAGCGCCGCGTCGACATCGCGCGCGCCATGGTGCACGATCCGCGCCTTCTGATGCTCGACGAGCCTTCGACAGGCCTCGATCCCAAGGCGCGCCTTGCGGTCTGGTCGCTCATCGACGGCATCCGCGCCGAAACGGGCATGACCGTCTTCCTCACCACCCATTATCTGGAAGAGGCGGAAAAGGCGGGGTATGTTGTCATCATGGACAGGGGGCAGATCATCGCCGAAGGGACGCCCAACGAGCTCAAAAACCGTTATAGCTACGACAGCCTTTTGAGCTACCGCAAGCGGGATGAGGCGTTTGAGAAAGGACTCTGTGCGGAGGGATACCGTTTTTCCTATGACGGCGAAAAACGGGCTTACCGCATCGTCATTGAAAACAGTGAGGCCGCCAAGCGCCTCATGCAGAGATTTGACGGATATACGACGGATATCGAGATCATCAAAGGGACGATGGACGACGTGTTTTTGAACGTCACGGGCAGGGACATCGTCACGGGAGAGGAGCATGGAGCAAACAAAGCATAGGGGAACGGAGATCTTTTTTCAGCTGACCCGCCGCCATCTCCTCGTCTTCTTCAAAAATAAAGTGCGGGTGATGTATACGCTGCTCGTGCCCGTCATCATCTTTGCGGTGTATATCTTCTTTTTGCGCGAGCTGGAGCTTTCGGCGGTGCGCAACACGCTGCACGATCTGGGCATCGCCGCCGACGCGTCGCTCACGAAGTATTTGCAGACGCTCGTCGATTCGTGGATGCTCTCGGGCATCGCTGCGCTTTCGACCATCACCGTCTCCCTGCAAACGAATACGGTGTTCGTCGAAGATAAGCAGAACGGAGTCAACCGCGACTTCGTCTCCTCGCCCATCAATAAGAACGTCCTCATCGGCAGCTATATCCTGTTCAACTTCGTGGTGACGCTGCTCATCTGCCTCGTCTATCTCGTCATCTGCCTCGTCTATCTCGCCTGCATGAACGAGTTCTTCTTAGGGCTTGTCGACTTTTTGCAGATCTTCGGCATCTTGCTCTATGCGACGGTCTCTTCCACGCTGATGACGGTGTTCATCTGCTCCTTCATCAAGACGGAAGGCACGATGGCGAGCCTCATCGCCGTATTTTCGACGGCGGTCGGGTTCCTCATCGGCGCGTACATGCCGCTCGGCATGCTCCCGAGCGGCGTACAGTGGGTATGCGCCTTCATCCCGGGGACGTACGCCTGCTCGCTGCTGCGCTATTCCTTCATGGCGACGCCGCTTGCCGAGCTCACGCACTATGTCGTCGGCGTCATGCAGCTCGAAGGCGGCGAAACGCTCATCGCAGAGCTCACGGGCACGTTCGGCTATCAGCTCGAATTCTTCCATGTGCAGGTGGACGTCGGGTTCCAGGCGGTCGCGCTCGCCGTCTTTATCCTCTTCTTCCTCGTCCTCAATATTTTCTCGGGGAAACGCCTTGCCGCCGTTCTCGGCGTAGGCAAGAAGCGCCGCAAACAGCACGGCATATCGGCAGGTACGCCCGCGGGCGGCGAGGAAGCCGCGGCAAAGCCCCGTGCGGAGGAGCGGAACGGGAGCCCTTCGGAAGAGAAGGAAGAATAGACGTTTTGGGGAGCATACGCGCGCCCTGCGGCATGCCGCAGGGCGCGCAAAAATAAAGCGGGCTTTCGCTTCATCTTGCGAAAGCCCGCTTTTCTCATTTAGAACAGCGCTTTGATCATCTGCGAAACATAGGAAACGGGCACGAGCTCGATCTTCTCCTTGAACTTTTCGCACGCCTTGGCGTTCTTTGCGGGGAGGACGACGCGCTTGAAGCCCATCTTCACGCATTCGTTGACGCGCTTTTCCGCAAAGCTCACGCTGCGCACCTCGCCCGTGAGCCCCACTTCGCCGAAGAGGGCGGTAAAACGGTCGACGGGCTTCATGCGTTCGGCGCTCGCAAGGGCGGCGCACACGGCAAGATCGGCGCTCGGCTCGTTCAGTTTGATGCCGCCCATCGCGTTGAGGTAGATATCCTGGCTGCCCAAGGGCAGGCCGCACCGCTTTTCGAGCACGGCGATGAGCACGATGAGGCGGTTGAGATCGATGCCGAGCGACATCCTTCTCGGCAGTCCGTAGGAAGTTTTGGTCATCAGCGTCTGGATCTCCACCATCATGCAGCGGTTGCCCGTCTCGCTGGGGGTGACGGCGGCGCCCGCCGCCTCGCCGCGCGATTCGGAGAGGAAGAGGGAGGAATAGTCGCTCACGCCCAAAACGCCGTGATCGCTCATCTCGAAGACGCCCACTTCCTGCACGGAGCCGAAGCGGTTCTTGACGGCGCGGAGGATCTTGAGGTTCTCGGTGCGCTCGCCCTCGAAATAGAGGACGGTATCCATGATGTGTTCGAGCACTTTGGGCCCCGCAAGCGTGCCTTCTTTGGTGACGTGCCCGACGAGGAAGAAGGTGATCCCGCGCGACTTTGCGATGCGCATGAGCTTTGCGGCGCATTCGCGCACCTGCCCGACGCTGCCCGCCGCCGAGCTCAGTGCCTCGGTGTAGACCGCTTGGATGGAGTCGATGATGACGTATTCCGCCTCGCAAATCGCCTCTTCCGCGTTGTCGAGGCAGGTCTCGTTGAGTAGCAGCATTTCGCCGCCGCCCACGCCGAGGCGTTCGCAGCGGAGCTTGACCTGCGAACAGCTCTCCTCGGCGGAAAGATAGAGGACTTTGTGTTCCCTTGCAAGATGCGCCGCGACCTGCGTGAGGAGGGTGGACTTGCCCACGCCGGGATCGCCGCCGACGAGCACGAGGGAGCCTCGTACGATGCCGCCGCCGAGGACGATGTCGAGCTCGGCAATGCCCGAAAAGATGCGCTCGTACCGCTCGTACTGCACCTCGCGAAGGGGGGTGGGACGGGTGGAATTCAAACGGAAGGCGCTCTGCGCCTTCTTCGCGGGCGTGGGGGAGACGGCTTCCTCGATGAGGGTATTGAACTTCCCGCACTCGGGGCAGCGACCCAGCCACTTGGGCGAGACGTACCCGCACTCGCTGCATACAAATTGTGTCGTCGTTTTCGGCATAGTAGTTCCTTATTATGGCGTGATCTTTGGATGGATGGGGCTGTCGGGCGTTGGGAGACCGAGGGGTCGTACCTTCTTCTCCTTATCTGCTCCCGTGGGGGCGAGCAAGTGTTTGATCCCTTGGCTCCCTCCCCGGGGTCCCCAAAAAAAGACGCAGTATTTTTTTGGGGCGGGATTGGGGGAGCTGTCGCCGAAGGCGACTGAGGGAGTCGCCTTATTTTTGCAAGCTCGTTTTCGATAACAGCAGTTCTCTTTTTCCGGCAAATACTCCTTCCGCCCCTTCTGGGCACCTCCCTCGTGGAGGGAGGCAAGGAGCAAAGGGCATCAAAGCTTTTTCAACAGCACTTTGGCATAGACGGTGATGCCTTTTCCTTCGCCTCGTCGCGGCGGGCATCAAATTTTCTTTAGTAAAATCATCGCATACACAGTGATGCCCCTGCCTTCGCCCACATAGCCGAGCTTTTCGTTGGTGCCGGCGGCGATGCCGACGGCGGAAGGGGAGATGCCGAGCGCCGCAGCTAAGGCTTCTTTCATCGCGTCAATGTAGGGCGCAAGGCGGGGGCGTTCTGCAAGCACCGAAACGCTCACATTCATGGGCGCAAGGCCTTCTTTCTTCACGAGCGCCATGACCGAATCAAGCAGTTTCATGCTGTCCGCGCCCGCAAAGCGCGCGTCGGTATCGGGAAAGTAATGCCCGATGTCCAAAAGGCCCGCCGCCGAAAGCAGGGCGTCCATCACGGCGTGGACGAGCACGTCGCCGTCGCTGTGTGCGATAAGCCCGCTCTCGGAAGGGATCCTGACGCCTGCCAGCACGATGTAGTCCTGCTCCTTCCCGAAGGCGTGCGTGTCGACGCCGAAGCCCGCGCGCTCGGCGGGGAGGAAGTCCTCGGCAAAGGTGAGCTTTCTGTTGCGGCGGTCGCCCTCAAAGAGGTGGGGCGGGGCGATGTAGGCGGCGTAGAGGCTGCTCTCGTCCGTGAAGGAAGAAAGCTTCCCTTCGCGCTCCGCGAGGGTGAAGGCGTGTTTGAGCTCGCCGCTCAAAAAGCCCTGCGGGGTCTGCACGGTGAACACCATCCCGCGCGGCGGCACGGCGGCAACGGCGCCGTCCCTCGCAAGCACGGTGGTGTCCGTTGCGGGCAGGGAGCAGACGCCGCTGCCGTATTTTTGTACGCTTTGGATGCAGGCGCGGACGGTCTCCCGCGTCACGAAGGGGCGGGCGGCGTCGTGGATGAGCACGATATCGCCTTTGACTTCCCGGAGGGCATTCCAAACGCTCTCCTCGCGCGTCTCTCCTCCGCGCACGGTGCGGGCCCGGGGGAAGGGGGTAAGGAGCGCCCCGATGCGCGCTTCGTCCTCTTTGCGGCAGGGGATGAGGATCTCGTCCGCCTCCCCGAACGCCGAAAGGCTGTATGAAAGCACGGGCAGCCCGTTGAGCTCGCGCAATACTTTATTCTCGGAAAAGCCCGCGCGCGAGCCAGACCCCGCCGCGCAGAGGATGACGGAGATCACGGCAGCACCTCATAAAGAGAGCTTGCCTCGTCCTTTTTCACCGTCTCTTTGAGCTCGAGGACTTTGAAGCGCATCGCCCCCGCCGCATAGGAAAGTTCCACTTCGTCGCCCGGTTTCAAACGGTAGGAAGGCTTGACCTGCTTGCCGTTGACGCTGATCTTCCCCGCGTCCGCCGCCTCCTGCGCGACGGTGCGGCGCTTCAAGATGCGCGATACCTTTAAGAATTTGTCGATGCGCATAGAATTCTCCCGAATGCGAAAATTTTTTCTGATTTCTCTTGCAAAACCCGTTGACAAAATTTTGCGGGCGGGTTATAATGACATACTGTATCATTATGCTCGGCGACTGTGCGCTGCGCCTTGAAAAGGGTGCAAAAACGGCACGATCGAACGGGCTTTGCGGGAAGTTTTTTCCCGCCTGCTCCCAGTATTATACCGCATTTTGCGGCGCTTGTAAAGGGGGAAGGGGAGCTTTTTGCGGCACAATTTCAGACATTTCGATTTTTATCGATGAAAAGATATACTCGGTAGATCGTGGGTGGATAAACAACGAAACAAGAAGGAGTATTTTGACGGATGAACTTACCCATTCAAAAGTACGGTAAAACGGAAAGACGGAAGTTCGGCAAGATCAACGAGGTCATCGATATCCCCGACCTTGTCGAGATCCAGAAGGAAAGCTACCGCTCTTTCATCGGCGAAGGCATCTCCGAGATCTTAGAGGACTTCTCTCCCATTACCGACTTCAGCGATCACTTCGAGCTCTATTTCCTGAGCCACGAGTTCGGGAAAAAACCCAAGTACGACGAGAAAGAGTGCCGCAACCGCGACGCTACCTTCGCGCTTCCCCTGCGCGTTAAGGTGCGCCTTGTCAACAAGGTGAAGGACGAGGTCATCGATCAGGACGTCTTCATGGGCGATCTTCCCCTCATGACCGAGAACGGTTCCTTCATCATCAACGGTGCGGAGCGCGTCATCGTCTCCCAGCTCGTCCGCTCCCCCGGCGTCAACAACGTCGCCGAAACGGACAAAACGGGCAAAAAGATGTACGAAACCACGGTCATCCCCAACCGCGGGGCATGGCTGGAATTCAAGCAGGACGCCCAGGGCGTTCTGTGGGTGAGCGTCGACAGAAAGCGCAAGCTGGCTGCGACCGTCCTTCTGCGCGCCCTCGGCTTCGGCTCCAACCGTGCGCTCGAAGAGCTCTTCCCGAACGACAAGATGATCGCGGCGACCATCGAGAAGGATACGACGCGTTCGGAATCGGACGGCCTCATCGAACTTTACCGCCGTCTGCGTCCCGGCGAAGTCCCCACGGAAGAATCGGTGCGCCAGCATCTTTTCAACCTCTTTTTCGATCCCCGCCGCTATGACGTCGTCAAGGTGGGGCGCTATAAGTTCAACAAAAAGCTCAACCTTGCATACCGTCTTCCCGGCTGCCGCGCCGCAGACGACATTATCGATCCGCAGACGGGCGAGATCATGGCGGTCAAGGGCGAAGTCATCTCGGAAGAGAAGGCGCGCCTCATCCAGAACGCGGGCATCAACGAAGTGTTCGTGCTCGTCAACGATCCCGAAGACGGGGAGATCCGCCACAAGATCATCGCCAACAACACGGTGGACTTTGCCGCGCTCTCCGATATGGATCCCAAGGCGTTCGGGCTTCTGAAGACGGTCTACTATCCCAACTTCGTTTTCTCGAAGAAGCTCGCCGAAGAGTGCAGGACGCTCTCCGTCGAGGAAGTCGCCGAAAAGTACACCGACGAGATCAACGCCGTCTACTATGCGCGCGAGACCGCACCCGAGGCGGACGAGAAGCAGGAAGAGAAGAAGAACAGGATCAAGCGCCGCGACAACCGCATCAAGTTTGTGGCTGCCTGCAAGCTCTTCCACGAAATCTTGGAGCGCGGCGACAAGCCTGCCGATCCCAACGCGCCCGTCGATCTCGATCAGGGCGAGCGGGTGCTCGGCGTCACGCCCGAAGAAAAGAAGGGCGTCAAGGCGCTCGTCGAACGCCTCAACTACAAGTGCATCACGGTGGACGACATCGTCGCCGCCGTTTCGACCAACCTCGACTTGAAGTACGGCATCGGCACCATCGATGAGATCGACCACCTCGGCAACCGCCGCGTGCGTTCGGTGGGGGAACTGCTGCAGAACCAGCTCCGCATCGGCATGGCGCGCCTCGAGCGCCTCATCAAGGAGCGCATGGCGACGCAGGATCCCATGGAGGTCACGCCTTCGGGGCTCATCAACGTGCGTCCCATTTCCGCCGTCATCCGCGAGTTCTTCGGGTCTTCCCAGCTCTCGCAGTTCATGGACCAGACCAACCCCATCGCGGAGCTCACGCACAAGCGCAAGCTCTCCGCGCTCGGCCCGGGCGGTCTCAACCGCGACCGCGCCACCTTCGAAGTGCGCGACGTCCACCACTCGCACTACGGCCGTATGTGTCCGATCGAGACCCCCGAAGGTCAGAACATCGGTCTTATCTCCTCGCTCGCGACCTTCTCCAAGGTCAACGAGTTCGGCTTCATCATGTCCCCTTACCGCAAGGTGGACAAGGAGACGGGCGTCGTCACCGACCACGTCGACTATCTGACGGCGGACGAAGAGGACCGCTATGTCGTCGCACAGGCGAACGAGCCCCTCGACGAAGAGGGCCACTTCGTGCACGAGCGCGTCGGCTGCCGCTATAAGGAACTCATCACCGAGCTCCCCCGCGAGCGCATCGACTACATGGACGTTTCCCCGAAGCAGCTTGTCTCCGTCGCAACGGCGCTCATCCCCTTCCTCGAAAACGACGATACCAACCGCGCCCTCATGGGCTCCAACATGCAGCGCCAGGCAGTGCCGCTCCTCAAGACGGAGAGCTCCATCGTGGCGACGGGCATCGAGGCTGCCATCGCGCGCGACTCGGGCGTCATCGTCCGCGCCAAAGAGGCGGGCGTCGCCGTCGGCGTCTCCTCCGACCTCATCAGGATCCGCGAGGACAGCGGCTTTATCACCGAATATCCCTTAAAGAAGTTCGAACGCTCCAACCAGGGTACCTGCCTCAACCAGCGTCCCATCATCAACACGGGCGACCGCGTCGAGAAGGACGAGATCATCGCGGACGGTCCCTCCACCAACAACGGCGAGCTTGCCCTCGGCAAGAACATCCTCGTCGGCTTCATGGAGTGGGAGGGCTACAACTACGAGGACGCCATCCTCATCTCCGAAAAGCTCGTGCAGGACGACGTCTTCACCTCCATCCACATCGAGGAGCACGAGACGGAAGCGCGCGACACCAAGCTCGGCGAGGAAGAGATCACGCGCGACATCCCCAACGTGGGCGACGACGCGTTGAAAGACCTCGACGAGGACGGCATCATCCGCATCGGCGCCGAAGTCAACAGCGGCGATATCCTCGTCGGTAAAGTCACCCCCAAGGGCGAAGCCGAACTCACCCCCGAAGAAAGGCTCCTTCGCGCCATCTTCGGCGAGAAGTCGCGTGAAGTGCGCGACACCTCCCTCCGCGTGCCTCACGGCGAGGGCGGTATCGTCGTCGACGTCAAGATCTTCACCCGCGAAAACAAGGACGAACTTTCGCCCGGCGTCAACAAGCTCGTGCGCGTCTACATCGCGCAGAAGCGCAAGATCCAGGTGGGTGACAAGATGGCAGGCCGTCACGGCAACAAGGGCGTCATCTCCCGCGTGCTGCCTCTTTCCGATATGCCTTTCCTGCCCGACGGCACCCCGCTGCAGATCCTTCTCAATCCCCTCGGCGTGCCTTCCCGAATGAACATCGGTCAGGTCCTCGAAGTGCACCTCGGCTATGTGTGCCGCCAGCTCGGCTGGAAGATCGCGACTCCCGTCTTCGACGGCGCGACCGAGAAGGACATCGAAAAGCTCTTCGAAGAAAACAATCTCTTCAATCCCGACGGAAAAGTGGACGGCAAGTTCCAGGTGTTCGACGGCAGAACGGGCGAACCCTTCGAAAACCGCGTCACCATCGGTATCATGTACATGATCAAGCTCATCCACCTCGTGGACGACAAGATCCATGCCCGTTCCATCGGCCCTTACTCGCTCGTCACGCAGCAGCCCCTCGGCGGCAAAGCGCAGTTCGGCGGCCAGCGTTTCGGCGAAATGGAGGTCTGGGCGCTCGAGGCCTACGGCGCGGCGCACATCCTTCAGGAGATCCTCACCGTCAAGTCGGACGATATCGTCGGCCGTGTCAAGACGTACGAGAGCATCGTCAAGGGCAACAACATCTCCGAGCCCGGCATCCCCGAAGCGTTCAAGGTGCTTCTAAAAGAGCTCCAGTCCCTCGCGCTCGACGTCAAAGTGCTCACCGAGAACAACGACGAGCTCATCATCCGCGAATTTGACGACGAAGAGGACGAGAAGAAGACCCCTTCGCACGACATCAAGGCGGAGGAAGAGGACTTCGACTTCGGCATGGACGACGAGGACGAAGACGAGGACGAGAGCATCGGTTCGCTCTTCGACGACGCCGGCGAAGACGAAGACTTCGTTTCCAAAGATCTCTTCGGCGACAAGGACCTCGAAGACGATGATGACATGAGCGACGTCGACGACGACTTCTCCTTCGGCGATCTCTTCGATGACGACGAAGACGACAAGGACGACAACGAATAATCACGGGAGGCAGGGTAATGTACGAATTAAACGATTTTAACTCCATCCAGATCAGCGTGGCATCTCCCGAAAAGATCAGGGAATGGTCGTACGGCGAAGTGACCAAACCCGAGACCATCAACTACCGCACCCAGAAGCCCGAGCGCGACGGCCTCTTCTGCGAGAAGATCTTCGGCCCCACCAAGGACTGGGAATGCCACTGCGGCAAATATAAGCGTATCCGCTACAAGGGCATCATCTGCGAGAAGTGCGGCGTCGAAGTGACGCGCGCCAAGGTACGCCGTGAGCGCATGGGCCACATCGAGCTCGCCGCTCCCGTCTCGCACATCTGGTACTTCCGCGGCGTGCCCAGCAAGATCGGCCTTCTTCTCGATATGAGCCCCAAGGCGCTCGAGCAGGTCATCTATTTCGCGGCATACGTCGTCCTCGATCCCGGAACGACGGGTCTCGAGTACAAGCAGGTCATCAACGACAAGCAGCTCCGCGATCTCGAAGAGACGATGGGGGACAGCTCCAAGACCGGCCTCAAAGTGGGCATGGGCGCCGAGGCGATCCGCGAACTTCTGATGGCGGTCGACCTTGAAAAAGAGAGCAAGGAGACGCGCGACATCATCGAGACCAACGCCTCCGGGCCCAAGCGCGTCAAGGCCATCAAGCGCATCGAGATCATCGAGGCGTTTCGCAAGAGCGGCAACCGCCCCGAGTGGATGATCCTTACCGTGCTGCCCGTCATCCCGCCCGACCTGCGCCCCATGGTGCAGCTGGACGGCGGCAGGTTTGCATCCTCCGATCTCAATGATCTCTACCGCCGCGTCATCAACCGCAACAACCGTCTCAAGCGCATGATCGAACTCAGCGCACCCGAGATGATCATCAAGAACGAGAAGCGTATGCTGCAGGAAGCCGTCGATGCCCTCATCGACAACGGCAGGCGCGGTAAGCCGCTCTCCGGTCCCTCCAACCGCGAACTCAAGTCGCTCTCCGGCCTCCTTCGCGGCAAGCAGGGTCGCTTCCGTCAGAACCTCCTCGGCAAGCGTGTCGACTACTCCGGCCGTTCGGTCATCGTCGTCGGCCCCGAGCTCAAGATCTATCAGTGCGGTCTCCCTAAGGAGATGGCCATCGAGCTGTTCAAGCCCTTCGTGATGAAGCGGCTCGTCGAGACCAACAAGTGCCATAACATCAAGAGCGCCAAGCGCACCGTCGAGAAGGCGAAGGACTTCGTCTGGGACGTTCTCGAAGAAGTCATCAAGGATCACCCTGTGCTCTTGAACCGTGCGCCCACGCTGCACCGCCTCTCCATTCAGGCGTTTGAGCCCGTCCTCATCGAGGGGCGCGCCATCAAGATCTCGCCCCTCGTCTGCGGCCCCTTCAATGCCGACTTCGACGGCGACCAGATGGCAGTGCACCTTCCCCTCAGCATCGAGGCACAGACGGAAGCAAGGTTCTTGATGCTCTCCGCCAATAACATTCTGAAGCTTGCAGACGGCAAGTCGGTCATGAGCCCCACGCAGGACATGATCATCGGCGCGTACTACCTCACCATCCTCAGGAGAGAGGAGGGCAAGAAGTACGACTCGCAGGGCCGTCCCGACGAGAACGGCGAAGTGTACGAACCGCCCGTGTTCGCCTCCTTCGACGAGGCGCTCATGAGCTATCAGCTCAAAGATACCCACTGCCAGGACGAAATTTACGTCCGCCGCACGGTAGAGCTGCCCGCGGGCAAGTTCGACGACCTCGAACTTCCCTATGAGCGCACCTTCTCCCGCGAGGAGAACGTGCCCAACAACGGCATCCGCGGCCATGTGTTCGTGCGCCGCAGGGCAAGCGGCGCTCTCACCGTGACGGGCGTCATCAAGACGACGGTCGGCCGCATCATCTACAACGACGGCATGCCGCAGGATTTGGGCTTCGTCAAGCGCGAAAAGCCCGAAGATTATCTGAAACTCGAGCTTTCCACCGAGTTCATCGGCGGGGCGCGCGCCATCGGCAAGAAGCATTTGAGCAAGATCGTCGAAGCGTGCTTCAAGACGGGCTATGCGCCCAAGGCTTCTGCAGTCCTTGACGCCATCAAGGAACGCGGCTACAAGTATTCCACCTACGCGGCGCTCACGACGTCCGTTTTCGATATGAAGATCCCGGGCGAAAAGAACGCCATCGTCGAAGCGGCGGAAGAGCAGGTCGCCAGGATCTCCAAAAAGTACGCCCGCGGTCTTCTGAAGGAAGACGAGCGCTATCATGCCGTCATCTCCGTGTGGGACGACGCGACGGATAAGGTCGCAGCCCTCCTCAAAGAGCAGGGCAACCGCGATAAGTTCAATCCCATCTGGATGATGGCAGACTCGGGCGCCCGCGGTTCCATCGACCAGATCAAGCAGCTTTCGGGCATGCGCGGACTCATGGTCAACCCGCAGGGTAAAAAGATCGAAGTCCCCGTCAAGTCGTGCTTCAGAAACGGCCTTTCCGTTCTCGAGTACTTCATCTCCTCGCACGGCGGCCGCAAGGGCCTTGCCGATATCGCGCTGAAGACGGCAGACTCGGGTTATCTTACCCGCCGTCTCGTCGACGTCTCGCAGGACGTCATCGTGCGCGAAGAGGACTGCTCGGCAGGCAGGAAGCCGCGCGGCACTATCGTCAGCGCCATCGTCGGCCCCAACGGTGAGCTCATCGAATCGCTCGAAGACCGCCTCACGGGCAGGTTCGCGGCGGAAGACCTCATCGACGACGCAACGCGCGAAGTCATCGTCCCCTGCAACGAGATGATCACCGAGGAGAAGGCGAAGAAGCTTGCCTCGATGGAAAAATACAAGAACGGCGTCAACATCCGCTCCATCTTCAACTGCAACACGCGCTTCGGCGTCTGCGCCAAGTGCTACGGCAAGAACATGGCAACGACGCTGCCCATCAAGGTGGGCGAAGCGGTCGGCGTCATCGCGGCGCAGTCCATCGGCGAGCCCGGTACCCAGCTCACGATGCGTACCTTCCATACGGGCGGTATCGCGGCGACGGGCGACATCACGCAGGGCCTTCCCCGTGTCGAAGAGCTCTTCGAAGCGCGCAAGCCCAAGGGCGTTGCCACCATCTGCGAATTCCGCGGCATCGTCTCGGTGGATAATTCCGATAACCTCAACCACATCTTCATCCGTGAAGAGGGCACCGACGTCCAGCTCAAGGAGTATGTGCTTCCCTTCAACGCAGAGCTTTTGGTGAAGACGGGCGACATCGTCAACCCCGGCGATATGCTCAACGCAGGTTCGGTCAACCCGCAGGACATCATCCGCGTCAAGGGCGTCAAGGGCGTGCAGGACTACATCCTCGAACAGGTCCAGTCCGTCTACCGCTCGCAGGGCGTCGATATCAACGACAAGCACGTCGAGATCATCGTCCGCCAGATGCTTCGCAAGGTCCGCATCGAGAACGCGGGCACGACGGAGATGCTCCCCGGCCAGCTCGTCGATATGTTCACCTTCGAGGAACAGAACGAAAAGACGATCATGGCGGGCGGCGTTCCCGCAACGGCAAAGAGGGTGCTGCTCGGTATCACCAAGGCGGCGCTCGCGACCGATTCCTTCCTCTCCGCCGCTTCCTTCCAGGAGACGTCGAGAGTGCTGACGGAAGCCGCCATCTGCACCAAGCGCGACCCGCTCATCGGCCTCAAGGAGAACGTCATCATCGGCAAGCTCATCCCCGCGGGCACGGGCATGAAGGACTATAAGAACGCCTCCGTGCAGCTCACGGGCCGCTATAACGACCTCATGATGGACGAAGCTCCCGCCGCCGAAGCGGAAGCCAAGTAACTTCAAATTCACTTCCAAAAACGGATCGCTTTGCATGCGGTCCGTTTTTTTTGCGCCCGCGGCGGGCCGCGAAAGTGGGGCGGCCCGCCGCGGGCGCTTCCCGATATTCACACCGATCATGTCTGCGGCATAGGATGGGGTGACTGCCCGTAAAAAGCGGGCGGCGGAGGCCTCACCAATGCAATTCTTCTTTTCCCTTCATCCCGTCTTGCAGGCGCTTCTCGCCTCGCTCTTCATGTTTTTGCTGACGGCCCTCGGCGCACTCACCGTGTTCGGCTCCAAGCGGATGCCCCCGTGGCTTATCACCGTCCTGACGGGCGCGGCAGCGGGTATCATGATCGCCGCCAGCTTTTTCTCGCTTCTTCTCCCCGCGCTCGGTTACGAAGGCGCACTCCCGTCTTTTGTGACGGCGACGCTCGGCTTCCTTCTCGGCGGGGCGTTCATTCTGCTCTCCGACCGCATCTTGACGCGCACCCAGCGGCGCTTTCTCACGGGCGAGGGAAAAAAGTGCGCGCTCCTGTACTTTGCGGTGCTCCTTCACAACATTCCCGAGGGCCTTGCGGTGGGCGTCGCCTTTGCGGAGGGTGCGGGCGGGGCGGGGGCGCTGCTGCTTGCTCTCGGCATCGCCGTGCAGAACTTTCCCGAGGGGATGTGCGTCGCCTTTCCCCTTCATGCAAAGGGCATGACGCCCTTAAAGAGCTTTCTCTTTTCTGTCGCATCGGGTGCGGTGGAGATCCCTGCCTGTCTTTTAGGCGTGCTTGCGGCGGGAGCGGTCCGCGGGCTCATGCCGTGGGCGCTCTCCTTCTCGGCGGGCGCGATGATCGCCGTTGTCTGCTCCGAGCTTGTCCCCGAGTGCTTTTCGGGGAGCAAGTCGCTCGCAACGGCGGGAATCGTCCTCGGGTTCTGCCTCATGATGGTGCTCGACGTCGCCCTTTCATGACAGACGCATAAATCCCCGAAAGGGGATGCATGCTGCGGGTATGGACACGAGCAAAGCGGCGCCCGCGGGGCGCAGGACGGCGGTCATCGTCGGGGCATCCTCGGGCATCGGCAAGGAGGTCGCCTTAAAACTCAGCGGCAGGGGGTGGCGTGTCTATAACCTCTCGAGAACGCCCCTCTCTTCGGAACGAGTCAAAACCATGACGGCGGATGCGGCGCGAGAGGGGGAACTTCGCCGCGCCATCCTCGATATAGGCACGGAGTGCGGAAATCTCGATCTTCTCGTCTATTCGGCGGGCTTCTCGATGGCGGCGCCCATCGAGTATGCGGCGGCGGGGGACTACCGCTACCTCTTCGAGGTCAACTACTTCGGCGCGGTGGAGGCGATGAAGGCCGCGCTGCCCTTCCTGAAAAAACGGGGCGGACGTATGATCCTCATCGGCTCGATGGGAGGAGAATTGCCCGTTCCCTTCGACGCATTCTATTCCTCCTCCAAGGCGGCGCTCGCAATGCTTGCGCGCGAGGTGGACATGGAACTTCGTCCCGTGGGCGTGCGGGTGAGCGCGATCCCGCTCCCGTCGTCGCGGCAGGGGGAAGGAATGCCTTTCTCCGCGCCTCGGGCAGGGTGCTTCCCGAGCGCGTCACCGACTGGCTGGTGCGCAAGAAATTCCGCCAGCCTTAAAACATAAATCCATGAAAAGCGGCTTGAAATGAGGCCGCTTTTGTGCTATAATTCGAGGTATGAAAGACCTCATCGATTGCGCCATGAAGCGCGAAAAATGCGACCTCGTTGTAAGGGGCGCAAGTGTTCTTAATGTGTTTACGGGCGAGCTCGAGAAAGCCGACGTCGCCGTAAAAGGCGGGAAGATCGCCGCCATCGGGCAGGGATATGAAGGCGGCGCCGTCTTTGATGCGGAGGGGCTTATTGTCCTTCCGGGGCTCATGGACGGGCACATCCATGTGGAGAGCTCGCTGCTGTCTCCCGAGGCCTTCGCGCAGCTTGCAGTCAGCCACGGCACGACGGGCATCGTCGCCGACCCGCACGAGCTCGTCAACGTCGCGGGCATCGCGGGGGCGGAGTATGTGAAAGAGGCGTTCTCCCGCATCCGCAAGGAGGGCATTGAGCCCCTCGACGTCTATCTGCAGCTGCCGTCCTGCGTTCCCGCCACACCCTTTGAGACGAGCGGCGCCGTCCTCAACGGCACGGAGACCGCCCGTGAGATCGTAAAGCCGCTCTTCTACGGCCTCGGCGAGATGATGAACTATCCGGGCGTCATCGCGGGGGACGAGGACACGCTCAGGAAGATCGAGGCGTCGCACGCGGCAGGCAAGGTGGCGGACGGCCATGCGCCCGACGTGCACGGCGATGCGCTCAACGCCTACGCGGCGGCGGGCATTGCGACCGACCACGAGTGCGGTTCTCCCGAGGAGTGTCTCGAAAAAATTTCGCGCGGCATCTATGTGCACCTTCGCAACAGTTCCTCGGCGGACAACCTCGCCGTCAACTGTGCGGCCGTCAACCGATACAACTACCGCCGCTTCCTCGCCTGCTCGGACGACAAGAACGCCCATGATCTCGCTTCGCGCGGGCACATGGACGACGCCCTGCGCCGCCTCGTCTCCCGCGGCGTTCCCGCGGCGGAGGCCGTCTCGATGGCGACCATCAACATCGCCGAGTGCTATCACATGACGGGCAAGGGGGCCGTCGCACCCTCGTACGACGCCGACTTCATCCTCGTCGACAATTTGAAGGACTTTACCGTCAAGGCGGTGTTCAAGAGCGGTGTGCTCGTGGCAAGAGAGGGCAAAGCGCTCTTTGAAGAGGGCGAGCACTACCTTCCCGACGCCGTCAGGAGCACCGTGCGCGTCAAACCTGTCACGGCGGACGACTTTAAGATCGACATTCAAAGCGGCAGGGCGCTTGCGATGACCATTCTCCCGCACACGCTCGTCACGGAAGGGGAGGTGGTCCCCGTCAAATGCGAGGACGGCGACGTGCAGGTGAAGGGAACCGACCTTTTGAAGCTCGCCGTCGTGGAGCGCCACTTTGCGACGGGCAACATCGGAAAGGCGCTTCTGAAGGGTTACGGCTTCCACGGGGGCGCGCTCGCCGTCTCGATGGCGCACGACAGCCACAATCTCGTCATTCTCGGCGACGACAACGCGGCGATGGCGCGGGCGGTCGAAGTCATGCTGGAGATCGGCGGAGGCCTCGTGCTCATCTCCGACGAGGGCGAGGACAGCTTCCCCTTCGACATCGCAGGGCTGATGAGTTCGGCTCCCTGCGGGGAAGTTGTCGCACGCACGGGAGAGATCGCGGAGCGTGCGAGAAAGATGGGCGTCAAGGACTGCTACGACCCCGTGCTGACGCTCGTCTTCATGAGCCTGCTCGTCATTCCCAAGCTGAAACTTTCGGACAGGGGCCTCTTCGACGTCGAAAAGTTCGCCTTCACCGATTCGGAGGTGAAGGGATGACGCTTGTCGCGGCCACGGGCAATGCCCATAAGTTGCAGGAAATCAGAGCTATCCTCAGCAATTTTACCGTCATTTCCGAGAAGGAAGCGGGCTTTTCGGGCGACGTCGAGGAGACGGGTGAGACCTTCCTTGAGAACGCGCTCATCAAGGCGCGCGCCGTTTCAGAAAAGACGGGCCTTCCCGCCATCGCGGACGACAGCGGCATCTGCGCGGAGGCACTCCGCGGCGCCCCCGGCGTGCACAGCGCCCGCTATGCCTCTGAGGACGGGCACAATTCCTCGGACGAGGACAACCGCGCGCTCCTTCTCAAAAACCTTGCAGGGGAGAAAAACCGCCGCGCATGGTTCACGAGCGCCGTCGCCGTCGTCTTCTCCGACGGCCGCGAGGTGACGGCGGAAGGGCACACCTACGGGCATATCCTCGAGAAAGAAACGGGGGAGGGCGGCTTCGGCTATGACTGCCTGTTCTTCTCGGATGACCTTCAAAAGAGCTTCGGCGAGGCGTCGCCCGCGGAAAAGAACGCCGTCTCCCATCGGGGAAGGGCGCTCGAGGCGCTCGCCGCCAAGCTCAGGGAGGGCGCATGAAGACGATCGTCGTCCTCTCCGACTCCCACTACCGCGGCGCTGTGAGAAAGCTCGAGCCGCTCTTTCAGGAGAACGATTACATCGTTCACCTCGGTGACGGTTCGGGCGAGATGCGCTCGGTGCTTGACGAGTACCCCGACAAGGTGCGCGTCTGCCGCGGCAACTGTGACGCCTTCTTCGGCGAGGATGAGTTCGTGCTCGACTTGGAGGGGGTCTCCCTCTTCTGCTGCCACGGGCACAGGTACGGCGTCAAGCAAGGCCTTTCCCGCCTTGCCGAACGCGCCAAGGAACTTGGCTGCGGCGCGGCGCTCTACGGCCACACGCACATCGCCGATATCCGCGATGAGGGCGGCGTCCTCTGTATCAACCCGGGCGCGCTCGGGGCGTACGCAGACGCTTCCTACTGCTATCTCGTCCTTCACAAGGGGAAGATGACCCCGACCATCGTGCCCTTCCGCGGCTGAGAGGGGCGAAAACCGCCCGTTTGCGGGCAAAAGTGATAATATAAGCACAACAAATGTTATTTTGTGATAATCAGCCGTTAAAACGTTGCATCTATAAGCTATACAAATAGTTTTGTTTCAAAACGGTGATATTTGAAGCGCCTTCGTTTGATTGACAGCCGCTGTTTATGAGATTATAATGGCACTATCAAACAAATGCAGGCAACAAAGGCGTTGCGAACTCTCCCCCCGAACGGGGCGGAGAGGCGCGGCGTCTTTTTGTTTGCCCAAAACTTGGAGGTATGTAGTATGAGTGTTCCCCAGATCTTTGCATCCGATGTGTTCAATTGTCAGGTCATGCAGGAAAGACTGCCCAAGGAGACGTACAAGTCTCTCATCAAGACCATTCGCTTCGGGCACCCGCTCGACATGAACGTCGCCAACGTTGTCGCCAACGCGATGAAGGACTGGGCGTTGGAGAAGGGCGCGACGCACTTCACGCACTGGTTCCAGCCCATGACGGGCATCACGGCGGAGAAGCATGACAGCTTCATCTCGCCCACCAAGGACGGCAAGGTCATCATGGAGTTCTCGGGCAAGGAGCTCGTGATGGGGGAGCCCGATGCTTCCTCTTTCCCTTCGGGCGGCGTGCGCGCCACCTTCGAGGCCCGCGGCTATACGGCATGGGATCCCACGTCCTTTGCATTCGTCAAGGACGGCACCCTCTATATCCCCACGGCGTTTTTCTCGTACAGCGGCGAAGTGCTCGACAAGAAGACTCCGCTTTTGAAGAGCATGGAGGCCCTCAACCGCGAGGCGATGCGCATTCTGCGTCTCTTCGGCAACACGACGGCGCAGCGCGTCATCCCGCAGGTGGGCGCGGAACAGGAGTACTTCCTCGTCGACAAGGGCGTGTATGAGAAGCGTAAGGACCTCATCTTTACGGGCCGCACGCTGTTCGGCGCCAAGCCGCCCAAGGGCCAGGAACTCGAGGATCACTACTTCTGTCCCATCAAGCCGCGTGTGTCGGCGTTCATGAAGGAGCTCGACGAAGAACTCTGGCGGTACGGGATCCTCGCCAAGACCAAGCACAACGAAGTCGCCCCCGCACAGCACGAGCTCGCGCCCATTTTCACGTCCATCAACGTTGCGTCCGATCAGAACCAGCTCACGATGGAGGTGATGAAGGAGGTCGCCTCCCGCCACGGCCTCGTCTGCCTGCTGCACGAGAAGCCCTTCGAGGGCATCAACGGCTCGGGCAAGCACAACAACTGGTCGATGGGCACGGACACGGGGCTCAATCTCCTCGACCCCGGCACCACGCCCGCCGAAAACGGTCAGTTCATGCTCTTTTTGATGGCAGTCATCAAGGCTGTCAACGACTATCAGGATCTTCTCCGTCTCTCCGTCGCAAGTGCGGGCAACGACCACCGCCTCGGCGCGAACGAAGCGCCGCCCGCCATCGTCTCGGTGTTCGTGGGAGAGGAACTCGGCGAGATCCTCTCCGCCCTCGACAGAGAGGAGCAGTATACGGGCAGCGGCCGCAAGGTGATGCAGCTGGGCGTCGATTCCCTTCCCGTCATCCCCAAAGACACGACGGACAGAAACCGCACGTCGCCGTTTGCGTTCACGGGCAACAAGTTTGAGTTCCGTATGGTTGGCTCCTCCTTCTCGCTCGCAGGGCCAAACATCGTCATCAACACCATCGTGGCGGACACCCTTCGCCAGTTTGCCGAGGAGCTTGAGAAGGCGCCCGACTTCAACGCGGCTCTCCACGCTCTCGTCGTTAAGACCATCCGCGAGAACAAGCGCATTATCTTTAACGGTAACAACTATTCTCCCGAGTGGACGGAGGAAGCAGCGAAGAGGGGACTTTGCAATCTCAAGAATGCCGCCGAGGCTCTCCCTCACTTCGCGGACGAGAAGAATATCTCTCTCTTCGAGCGGATGAAAGTATTTACGGCGCGCGAGGTCATCACCCGAACCGAGATCATGCTCGAAAACTACTCGAAAGTGCTCACCATCGAGGGGCTGACGATGCTCAATATGGCACGGCGCGACATCTTCCCCGCCGTGAGCGGATATATCAAGACGCTCGCCGCGGCGGCTGCGGACATCAAGGCTGCCCTTCCCGGGGCGGAGACGCCCGCAGAGGAGGAGACGGCGAGGGAGCTGCTCTCCCTCAATACGACCATTGCCGCGAAGGCAAAGGAGCTCGAGAGCCTCATCGCCGAGGCGCAGGCGGTCTCCGAAACCGGGGCGCAGGCGGCATTCTTTGCCGGGAAGGTGCTTCCCGTCATGGAGCAGCTGCGCTCGGCTGCGGACAGCGCCGAAGTGCTCACCGACCGTTCCGTCTGGCCCTTCCCGACCTACGGCGACCTGTTGTTCAGCGTCAACTGAATAAGGCATCAATGAAATAAGCAGAGAGAATAAGATTTTTTGGAGGTAATGAAATGGACATCTTTGGATCGACGGGCGTTTGGTTTTTGATCGGCGCCATCCTCGTCTGGTTCATGCAGGCAGGGTTTGCCATGGTGGAGACGGGCTTTACTCGTGCAAAACACGCGGGTAACATCATCATGAAGAACCTCTTGGACTTCTGCCTCGGCACGATCGTCTTCGTGCTGCTCGGCGCGGGGCTCATGATGGGGGAGGACGCGCTCTTCGGGCTCGTCGGCATCCCCAACCTTGACCTGTTTACCAACTTTGCAACGTACGACTGGTCGACCTTCTTCTTCAACCTCGTGTTCTGCGCGACGACGGCGACCATCGTCTCGGGCGCGATGGCAGAGCGCACCAAGTTCCTTTCGTACTGCATCTACTCGCTCGTCATCAGTGCCGTTGTCTATCCCATCGAAGCGCACTGGGTGTGGGGCGGCGGCTGGCTGACCAATGAGATCGCGGGCGTCTATTACGTCGACTTCGCGGGCTCCTCGCTCATCCATATGGTCGGCGGTATCTCCTCCTTCATCGGTGCGATCATCCTCGGCCCCCGCTACGGCAAGTATCTCGACAAGAACGGCAAGCCTACCATAAAGCGCAGAGATGCCAAGTTCGTTCGCGCGATCCCCGGCCACAACATTCCCATCGGCGCACTCGGCGTTTTCATCCTTTGGTTCTGCTGGTACGGTTTCAACGGCGCGGCGACCTCGGGCATGGAACAGCTCGCGCAGGTGCTCGTCACGACGACCGTCGCGGCGGCGACCGCTACCATTTCCACGATGGTCTTCACCTGGATCAAGAACAAGAAGCCCGATGTTTCGATGACTCTGAACGGCTCGCTCGCAGGCCTTGTGGCCATCACGGCGGGATGTGCGAACGTCGACGTCGTGGGTGCTTTCTTCATCGGTCTCGTCGCGGGCATCCTTGTGGATGTTGCCGTCGAAGTCATCGATAAGAAACTGCACGTCGATGACCCCGTGGGCGCCATCGCGGTGCACGGCTGCAACGGCCTTTGGGGTACCATCGCCGTCGGCCTCTTCTCGACGGGTATCAACCCCGTGGGCGACAGCGCTCAGAAGGGCCTCTTCTACGGCGGCGGGTTGAATATGCTGGGCGTTCAGCTCCTCGGCGTCGTCTGCATCGCCGCATGGACCATCGTCTGCATGATCATCCTCTTCCAGATCCTGAAGCACACCTGCGGGATCCGCGCCTCCAAGGTCGAAGAGATCGAAGGCCTCGACAAGCACGAGCACGGTCTCGTGAGCGCGTATGCAAACTTCGCACCCGTGCCGCTTGCCGCCGAGATGCTCGATCCCGAAATGCCCGCTGCAGAAGGGGCATCCGAAGAGACGGCAGCGTCCGCAGAAGCTCCCGCGGCTCCCGAAGCTCCCGAAGCTATCCCCGTCGTCCACGCAAGCAGCAAGGATGAGAAGCTCACGAAGGTCGTCATCGTTGCAAAACAGTCCAAGTTCGACGATCTCAAGAAGGCGCTCGGCGACGTCGGCGTGACGGGCATCACGGTGACGCAGGTGCTCGGCTGCGGCGTCGAGAAGGGCGCGAGCGAGTATTACCGCGGCGTCAAGGTCGACATGGATCTTCTCCCGAAGGTCAAGGTCGAAGTCGTCGTCAGCAAGGTCCCCGTCGAGAAGGTCGTCGAGGTCGCCCGCAAGGCGCTCTACACCGGACATATCGGCGACGGCAAGATCTTCGTCTACGACGTCGAGGACGTGGTCCGCGTGCGTACCGGAGAGAGCGGTTACGACGCTCTGCAGGGCGATTAAATTAGCTCACCCACTCTACATAATCCAGGGAAGTGCCTCCGCATCGTTCGGGGGCGCTTCTCTTGTCGTCAAATGTCTTGCGCCGGCTTTGAGAGCTCTCTTTTGCTATCACTTGCATTTATGCGAATAAGGCTTTCCTGCGGACTTTTTGGGGAGTTCTATAAGTGTAGCTTATAGAATGATTAATAAATGGCGAACGTCAAACGGGTCTTCATTGCTTGACCGCCCAAAGCGACAAGAATATAATGAGACTATCCCTTTTGAAAAATCACAAAAACAGGAGGCCTCGGGCATTCCGAGGGAATGGATTATGAGAGAAGGACAGTTTCGCGACCCTTCGGGGTGCGCCGTCGTGGGCGTCATCGACCGAAGCGGCAAGAAGATGACGGGCGAAGGGATGATCCGCGCCATAGAAGTCATGCACGACCGCTCCAACGGTCTCGGCGGCGGCTTCGCGGGGTACGGCATCTACCCGCATTACAAGGACTTTTACGCCTTCCATCTCTTCTTCGATACGCAGAAGGCGCAGGAGGAGACGGAGGCTTTTTTAAAGCGCCATTTCGAGATCGTGTATTCCTCGGGCATTCAGACGCGCAAACTCTCCGCCGTGCAGAACGAGCCCGTCATCTTCCGCTACTTTCTGGCGCCGCTTCCCCGAAAGCTTGCCGACTCCCACCTCACGGAGCGCGAGTACGTCGCCCGCTGCGTCATCCGCGTGAATGCGCAGATCGATGGGGCGTACGTCTTCTCGAGCGGAAAAAATATGGGCATCTTCAAGGGCGTGGGGTACCCCGAGGACATCGGCAGGTTCTACCGCCTCGAAGAGTACGAGGGCTATGCGTGGACGTGCCACGGCCGCTATCCCACCAACACTCCGGGCTGGTGGGGCGGCGCGCACCCCTTCGGGCTTTTAGATTTCTCCATCGTCCACAACGGCGAAATTTCCTCCTACGACGCCAACCGCCGCTATGTGGAGATGTTCGGCTACAAGTGCACGCTTCAGACGGATACCGAGGTCATCACCTATATCATCGACTATCTCGTACGGCGGCAGGGACTGACGCTCGAGGAAGCCGCGCACGTCATCGCGGCGTCCTTCTGGTCGACCATCGAGCGCAAGGAGGAGCCTCAGAGAAGTCAGGAAATGCTTCTTCGCCGTATGTTCCCGTCCCTTCTCGTCACGGGGCCGTTTTCCATCATTCTCGGCTTCGAGGGCGGCATCATGGGCCTTGGCGACCGTCTCAAGCTGCGTTCCATGATCTGCGCGGAGAAGGGCGATAAGGCCTACATCTCCAGCGAGGAGAGCGCGGTGCGGCTCATCGAGCCCTCGCTTGACAGCATCTATTCCCCCGCGGGCGGCGAGCCCGTCATCTACAAACTCTACTCTCAAGGAGGACGCGCGTAATGGAGCTGTATATCCGTCCCGACTATGAAGTCGTAAGAAACGAATCGCGCTGCATTGCCTGCCGCGTCTGTGAAAGGCAGTGTGCCAACGAAGTGCATTCCTTTGATCCCGAGACGGGCATGATGAAGGCGGACGAGAGCAAGTGCGTCAACTGCCACCGCTGCGTCAGCCTGTGTCCCACGCACGCCTTAAAGATCGTCAAGACGGACGATGTCTATAAGGAGAACGCCAACTGGGACGTGCAGACCATCAACGAGGTGTACCGACAGGCCAACACGGGCGGTGTGCTGCTCTCTTCGATGGGCAACCCCAAGCCCTACCCCGTGTTCTGGGATAAGCTCCTCATCAACGCTTCGCAGGTCACCAACCCGCCCATCGACCCCCTGAGAGAGCCCATGGAGACCAAGCTTTATCTGGGCTCCCGCAAGGCGAAGATCGTGCGCGGCGAGGACGGTCTTCTAAAGGACACCCTGCCGCCTCAGCTCAAGCTCTCCGTGCCCGTCATGTTCTCGGCGATGAGCTACGGCTCCATCTCCTACAACGCGCACGAGAGCCTCGCGCGTGCGGCGGAGGAACTCGGAACCTATTACAATACGGGGGAAGGGGGCCTCCACAAGGACTTCTATAAGTACGGCAAGAACACGATCGTGCAGGTCGCCTCGGGCAGGTTCGGCGTGCACAAGGAATACCTCGAGGCCGCGGCCGCCATCGAGATCAAGATGGGGCAGGGTGCCAAGCCCGGCATCGGCGGGCATCTGCCGGGGGCGAAGATCACCGAGGACGTCTCGGAGACGCGCATGATCCCCAAGGGCATCGACGCCATTTCTCCCGCGCCTCATCACGACATCTACTCCATTGAGGACTTAAAACAGCTCGTCGACTCCCTCAAAGAGGCGACGGAATATAAGAAGCCCGTCATCGTCAAGATCGCGGCGGTGCACAACGCGGCGGCGATCGCCAGCGGCATCGCGCGGAGCGGGGCGGACGTCATTGCCATCGACGGCTACCGCGGCGGCACGGGCGCGGCTCCTACCCGTATCCGCGACAACGTGGGCATTCCCATCGAGATGGCGCTCGCGCAGATCGACTCCCGTCTCCGCGAGGAGGGCATCCGCGACAATGTCTCCCTCGTCGTCGGCGGTTCGGTGCGCTCGAGTGCGGACGTCGTCAAGGCCATCGCTTTGGGGGCAGACGCCTGTTACGTCGGCACGGCGGCGCTCCTTGCGCTCGGCTGTCATCTCTGCCGCTCCTGCCATACGGGCAAGTGCAACTGGGGTATTGCTACGCAGCGGCCCGATCTCGTCAAGCGGCTCAACCCCGACCTCGGCTACAAGCGGCTTGTAAACCTCGTCACGGCGTGGAAGCACGAGATCGAGGAGATGATGGGAGGCATGGGCATCAACTCGCTCGAGGCCCTCAAGGGCAACCGCCTCATGCTGCGCGGTATCGGGCTTACCGATACCGAACTCAGACTGCTCGGCGTGCGCTACGCGGGCGAATCGCTGTAAGGGGGAGATTATGAAACGCATTTACGTCAATGAAAAGTGGTGCCTCGGGTGCCACCTCTGTGAATATGAGTGTGCGTACGCCAACTCGGGCATTGCCGACATGGTGCGCGCGCTGAAGGGCAAGGCCATCCACCCCCGCGTACAGGTGGACGAGGACGGCGACATTCACTTTGCCGTCAACTGCCGCCACTGCACCGACCCCGTGTGCGTTCAGAGCTGTATCTCGGGCGCGCTCACGAAGGGGGAGGACGGTATCGTACGCATCGACCAAAAGAAATGCGTCGGCTGCCTCACCTGCGTGCTCGTCTGCCCGTACGGTGCGGTGCTGCCCTCGCCCGAGGGCCATGCCGCCATGAAGTGCCAGCTCTGCACGGACAATCGGATGGGAGAGCCCAACTGCGTCAAGCACTGCCCGAATGGAGCCATCGTCTTTGAGGAGAGGAGCGCACTATGAACAGGTTTACTTATGTCATCATCGGCGGGAGCATCGCCGCCGTCGCCGCCATTGAGGGCATCCGCTCGAAAGACAGAGAGGGGAGCCTCCTTGTCATCGGCGAGGAGAGTCACGTTGCCTACGGCAGGCCGCTCATTTCCTATTATCTGTTGGGAGAGACCGATCTCTCCCGCATGGACTACCGGCCCGAGGACTTTTACGAAAAGAATGGCGTGACGCTCCGCCTCGGCGTGCGCGCGACGGCCATCCGCCCCGAAGAAAAGACGGTGGAGCTTGCAGGCGGCGAAAAGATCGGATATGAAAAGCTGCTCGTCGCGACGGGCTCCCGTCCCTTCGAGCCGCCGATGGAGGGCATCGAAAACGTCAAGGAGCGCTACCACTTCATGACGATGGACGACGCTCTGGCCCTTGAGAAGGCGCTCTCCCCCGAAAAACGGGCGCTCATCATCGGCGCGGGGCTCATCGGGCTCAAGTGTTTCGAGGGCATCGCGGCGCGCGTCAAGCATACGGAGATCGTCGACCTCGCATCCCGCATCCTGCCCTCCATTCTCGACGAGACGGGGGCCAAGATGGTCCAAAGCGTCTTAGAGGAACACGGCGCGACCTTCTATCTTGCGGACAGCGTCGCGCACTTCGACGAGCACAGAGCGACGCTCAGGAGCGGAAAGGAAGTGGAATTCGACATCCTCATCACCGCCGTCGGCGTGCGCCCGAATGTGGAGCTCGTGAAGGAGGCGGGCGGCGAGGTTTCGCGCGGCATCGTTATCGACGCGGGCGGCAGGACGACCCTTCCCGACGTGTACGCGGCGGGCGACTGCACGGAGAGCTTGGACGTCGCAAGCGGTACGAAGAAGATCCTGGCGCTCCTTCCAAACGCCTCCTTTCAGGGGCGCATCGCGGGCGTCAACATGGCGGGCGGCGAGGAGCGGCTCACGGACGCGGCGGCGTTCAACTCCATCGGCTTCTTCGGGACGCACGTCATGACGGCGGGTGTGTATGAGGGAGAGGAGTACCTTGAGCGCACCGAGACTGCATATAAGGCGCTCTTTCTGAAGGACGGCGTCCTCAAGGGATTCATCCTTATCGATCACCCCGAGCGGGCGGGCATCTACACGATGCTCTTGAGAAAGCGCATTCCGCTCTCGGAAGTGGACTTGAAGGCACTCGAGGCAGACCCGAAGTGGAGCGCGCTTCCCGAAGAGATGCGCCGCGACTTTGCAAGGGAGGTATGATATGAAGATCTTTGCAGGCGGTATGCACTATTCGGCGCTCAATGCGGCGGTCAGGGCATCGCAGGAAAATAATATCGAGATCATGAACTGCGTCGGCCAGCGCTACATCGGCGCGGGGCTTTCGGAACGGCACATCTTTATCCACGGTACGCCCGGGAACGCGCTCGGGGCATATCTCAACGGCGCGGAAGTGCGCATCGACGGCAACGTACAGGAGGCGACGGGCGACACGATGAACGCGGGCGTCATCGAAGTGCACGGCAGTGCGGGAGACGCCACGGGTTACGCCATGCGCGGCGGAAAGATCTTCATCGAGGGCGACGTCGGCTACCGCTGCGGCATCCACATGAAGGCCTTCCGCACCCAGAAGCCCGCCATCGTCATCGGCGGCAGGGCGGGGAGCTTCCTCGGCGAATATCAGGCGGGCGGCACCATCATCGTTCTCGGCGATCGTTTGAACGGCAAGCCCGTCGTCGGCAACTTCTGCGGCACGGGTATGCACGGCGGGGAGATCTGGCTGCGTACGGACGAACTTTCGGCGGCGCTTCCCGAGCAGGTCAAGTCGGAGCGCATGGCTCTCTCCGACGAGGCCGCCTCGCTCATCAAAGAGTGGTGCGCGCGCTTCGGGAAGGACGAGAAGCCCTACCTTTCGGCCGTCTACTACCGCCTCACCCCCAACGCCGATAACCCTTATCGGCAGATGTACACCCCCAACTGACGAGGTGCCGTTATGATCCGCGTTCTCTTATGCTGCGACTTTGACACAGTGCGCAAAAGGCTCCAAGAAAAGCTGGAAGAGAACGGCCTTTGCATCGTTGAGGAGGGTGAGGACGCGGCGCTCTTTATCCCCAAACTCACCCGCACGGGGTGGGAGAGGGAGGTCATCGAGCGCAGCAGGGTGTGCGGCACGGCCGTCATCGTGAGCAAGGAGAGCGTCCCCCTCGCGGAAGAACTGCTCGCTGGCAGCGGGGCAGCGGTGCTCCCTTCGGACGTCGCCCTTCCCGTCCTTTTGGGCGTCCTCCGCGCAGAGGCGAAGGCGGGCGAGCGGCTGTTCGCCGTGAGCGGAGAGATAGACCGTCTCAGAGAGAAACTGCGCACGGAAAAGCTCATCTCAAGGGCAAAGCTCGTCCTGACGGTCCGCGGTATGAACGAGGAGGAGGCGCACCGCTTTCTCGAAAAACAGGCGATGGACAGGCGCATCTCCCGTGCCGCGGTCGCCGAAGAGGTTTTAAGAGGTGAATAACGATGTGTTCGATTTTTTGTATCACCGAAAAGCAGGCAGAGCGACAGCACCTTTCGGAATGTTTCTATAGAACGGTCTCGCGCGGGCCGGACATGAGCGATATCAGGGAGCTCCCCACGGGCTACATGGGCTTCCACCGTCTCGCCATCATGGGGCTCACCGCCGAGGGGATGCAGCCCTTCGCGCGGGGCAGGGATATGCTCGTCTGCAACGGCGAAATTTACGGTTTCCGCCCCTTGAAGCGGCAGCTTGAGGAGAAGGGGTACGTCTTTGCGTCGGACAGCGACTGCGAAATTCTGCTCCCTCTCTACCGCGAGTACGGCACTGAGATGTTTTCAATGCTCGATGCTGAGTTCGCTCTCGTCCTCTACGACGGGGAGCAGGGCAAGTACATCGCCGCGCGCGACCCCGTCGGCATCCGCCCGCTCTACTACGGCTACACCGAGCACGGGGCCATCACCTTTGCGAGCGAACCCAAGAACCTTACCGGGCTCGTCAAAGAGATCTTTCCCTTCCCGCCCGGGCACTACTACGAGGACGGCTCTTTCATTTGCTATTCGGACATCGCCGCCGTCTCCTCGTATCATAAAGAGAGCCTCGACGAGGTGTGCAGGGGCATCCGCGAGCGGCTCATCGCGGGCGTGGAGAAGCGCCTCGACAGCGACGCGCCCCTCGGCTTCCTTCTCTCGGGCGGGCTGGACAGCTCCCTCGTCTGCGCCATCGGTGCGAAGGCTTTAAAAAAGCCCATCCGCACCTTTGCCATCGGCATGGAGAAGGACGCCATCGACCTGAAGTACGCCCGCATCGTCGCCGACTACATCGGTTCCGAGCACACCGAGGTCTACATGACGCCCGAGGAGGTCATCGGCTCCCTCGAGGAGGTCATCCGCGCCCTCGCGACGTACGACATCACCACCATCCGCGCGTCGATGGGGATGTATCTCCTTTGCAAGGCCATCCATCGCACGACGGACATCCGCGTGCTCCTGACGGGCGAGATCTCCGACGAGCTCTTTGGCTACAAATACACCGATTTCGCGCCCTCCGCCGCGGAATTTCAGAAGGAGTCGCAAAAGCGCGTCCGTGAGCTGCATATGTACGATGTGCTCCGCGCCGACCGCTGCATCTCCGTTCATTCGATGGAGGCGCGCGTGCCGTTCGGCGATCCGGAGTTCGTCAAATACGTCATGAGCATTGACCCCGAACTCAAGCTCAACACCTACGGGAAGGGCAAGTACCTTCTCCGCCGCGCGTTCGAGGGGGACTGGCTCCCGCCTGAGATCCTCTGGCGCGAGAAGGCTGCCTTTTCCGATGCGGTCGGTCACTCGATGGTGGACGATCTCAAGGCCTATTCCGGGAAAGTATACGGCGATGACTGGGAAATAAGGGCCGAGAAGTACGCTTATCACGCCAAACCCTTCACGAAAGAGAGCCTTCTTTACCGCGAGATCTTCGAGAAGTACTACCCCGGGCAGGCAAAGATGGTCAAGGACTTCTGGATGCCCAACCGCGACTGGGAGGGGTGCAACGTCTCCGACCCCAGCGCTCGCGTTCTTTCTAACTACGGCGACAGCGGCAAATAAAAACGGCACAGCCATTGCCGTGCCGCGTTTGTCGAAACTTCCTCCGACGCTCCCTTCGGGGAGCATTTTTTATTCGTCTTTTTTCTCGGGAGCACCGGTTGCCGCAGCGTTTCCGGCCGCAAGCCGCTCTTCCCGGTTCCGCCTCTTTTGACGCACCGCGTCGCGGATGACTTCGAAGATGCTGATGCCGATGCCCGAGAGAATGTAGATATAATAGGTGAAGAAGCGCCACACGAGCACCACCCAGCCGAGCATGGGCTGGATGCCGCTCACCGTCGCGAAGATGAGCGAACCCGTCGCCTCCATCGCGCCCGTGTTGCCGGGCGTGGGGATGAGGAGTGCCGTATAGCGGGTGAGTGTGCTCAGGCAGAGGATCTGCATGAGAAGTTCGAAGGTGGGCTTTACATCGTGCCCGACCGCCAGCACCACGAAGAAGGGGATGGCGTAATTCAGAAGCGTTTCGATGACGCAGAGGAGCACGAGAGGCAGGCATTGCAAGAATTTCTTTGCGAACAGCTTCATCGCCCCGCTGTATTCGAGCAGCCCGTTGACGCACTTCTTGGTCGCGTGGTACTTGCGCTTGACGATATGCATCTTCGCAAGCAGACCGACCGCTCCCACGACGAGGCGCATCATCTTCTTGGGGAAGATGGTGAAGAGCAGGATGATGAGGGGGATGGAGCCGTTGAGTGCGAGCGAGACGGCGGCGAGTACCAACATCGTCTTGGAAGCAATGCTCCCCGGCACATGCTGCGGCGTTAAAATGAGCAGTACGATGGAGATGGCGGTGACGACGAGGGAACTGACGATATAGCGGATGAGGGGGATGGCGGAAGCCACGCCGCCCGGCACGTCCTTTTTGTGCAGATACACGATCTGGAACGCCTGTCCGCCCATGCTGAGGGGGGTGATACCGTCGTAATACTTGCCCAAAAACATCGTCTTGATGGAGACGCGCCAACGGAATTTCCCCGTCGAAACTTTCAGAAGATAGGCATATTTTGCGCTCTCCACCGCGAGATAGAGGAGAAGCACCGCAAGGAGCAGCGCGAAATAGCGGTAGTCGAGGAGCTTCAAAAATTGGATGAAGCCCACGCGTTGGTGTTCGTCGCCCGCCACATAGTTGCCGATGGAGAACATCAGCACGATGGAGAAGGCGATGAGAGCGAGCATCAGCACGGTCTTGACGATCCACGAGCGAAGCTGCGCGCGCGACTTTGGCCGCATGCCTTCGGGCGGCAGCGGCGGCTCTGTCATATTGCAGTTGGGGATCTCGTGCTCGGTCATGTTCCCTCTTCAGATGCGTCGGGCATGGCGCCCTTCGCGTGCGTTCTATCTTATCACGTTTGCCTTGAAAAGGCAAGGGGAAATGCGTGAAAAGTGTATGGCGGCCGTTTGACCTTTTGAAGACGTCATCCCTCGGGCGGGCTTTTGTCCCGTCCCTCGGGCGGGTTTTCCGGCGGCACTTCCGCGGGCGATGCGGGCGGCTGCATCCGTTCGCCCGTTCCGGGAGCGGCGGGTCTTTTTGCAAGGTGTTGGCAGACGAGCTGTTTTCCCACGGCCGCGCCGATGATGACGACGTACCCGACGATGCTTAAGACGTCGGGCACCTGATCGAGGAAGAAGAAGCCGAGGACGGCGGCAAAGAGCACCTGCGAGTAGTCGAAGACGGCGATCTCCTTGGCGGGGGCGAAGCGGTAGGCTGCCGTGATGCAGAACTGCCCGCCCGTCGCCGAGACGCCCGCCATGATGAGCGAGAACCACTGGAAGGGGGTCATCGGCTCGTAGAATGCGATGAAGAAGGGGAGCGCAACGAGCGTCGAGAAGGCGGAAAAGAAGAACACGGTCATCATGCCGCGTTCCCCTTTGACGCCGAGGACGCGCACGCAGGTGTAGGCAAATCCCGCGCACGCGCCGCTCAGGAATCCCGAGACGGCGGGCAGGGACTGCATGGTAAAGGTCGGTTTGACGACGAACATCGCCCCCGCAAAGGCGAGCACGACGAAGGCAACTTCATACGCCCGGGGCTTCTCTTTCAGAAGAAATACCGAAAAGAGGATGGCGAAGAAGGGGGAGAGTTTGTTTAAGATGGAGGCGTCCGAGATGCTCCCGATGGCATCGATGGCGTAGAAATTGAGAATGACGCCGATAAATCCGACGGCAGCGCGGAGGAACAGCCATAGGAGGCATTCTTTGCTCTTGATGCGGAACTTCTCCTTGGTGAAGAGAAGGAGCACGAAGACGACCCCCGCCGAGACGAGGTTGCGGAAAAACACCTTTTGCATGACGGGGAGCTCGCCCGCGAGATTGACGAATAAGTTCATGAACGCGAACGAGAGCGCCGCGCCTAAGATGAAGAGGACGCCCACCCCCTTGCGCTTTGCAAGGGTGCGCCCGTCGGATGTTTGCATATGAACAGTATATGCCTTATCGGGAAAAAAGTCAAGCGGGAGGGCGGAGGGGGCTTGAAAGGCGGCGCAAAAGGTGATATAATGCTGTCAAGGCTCCTGAAGCGGAAGCTTCTGCTGCCGCTTTTGGGTCGTTTTGGAGATCGATATGGAGATTTTATATACGCTCGTCACGGGCGCCACGGGAGGGCTGGGCGCCGCCTTTGTGAAGGAACTTGCAGACCGCGGCCAGCCGCTCTATCTCACGGGCAGGAACGCGGAAAAACTTAACGCCCTTCGCGAACAGCTCCTGCACAGCCATCCCGCCCTTCCCGTCCGGACGGCGGTGTGCGACCTTGCAGACGTCGGTTCCCGCCGCGCCCTTTTTGCGGCGTTCGCGCGCGAGAACGTGCGGTTTTGCCGCCTCGTCTATGCGGCGGGGGCGGATATCCAGAAGCCGCTCGAAGAATACACGGAAGAAAAGATCGCCTTTCAGACGCGCGCCAACTTCGAAGGGGCGGTGTCGCTTTCCCGCGCCGTTCTGGAACGCAGCGAGGGCGTCCCCGAGCTTTTATTCGTGGGGAGCGTCTCGGGCCTCTATCCCATGCCCTATTTCGCCCTTTACAGCGCCGCAAAGAAGGCGCTGTGGCAGTTTGCGGCGGCGCTCCGCACGGAGCTTCACGGGCGCGCCAAAGTCACCTGTGTGCAGCCGGGCGCCATCCCCACGCGCGAGGACGTCAAAGAGAACATCCGCATGCAGGGGCTGTGGGGGAAGCTTGCGGCGCTCCCGCCCGACGTCGTGGCGAGAAAGAGCCTCAATGCCGTCCGAAAGAACCGCCGTTCGCCCGTCCTCGGCTTCTGGAACAAGCTCATGCACGCTTCGACGGCGCTCCTGCCGCTCTCGTGGAAGATGCATTTCATCGCCAAAAAATGGAGCAAGACAAGGAAGGACGCATTCTGACGCCGATGTTTGGGGGCGCGCAAAAAAGGGGTCGCGCAGCCTTTTTAGAAAGAAAGACCCGCCGTTTGGCGGGTCTTGCGCTTTTGAGATAAATTTACTTTTTCTTCTTTTCCTCGTTCTCTTCTTCGGGAGTAGAGAAGGAAAACTCCGCCGAAGGGCAGCGGGAGAGCACTTCCCGCACGAATTCGTCGAAGAGGGAGCTCTTGATGACGATAGCGGCATAGCTCGGCTTTTCGCCTTCGAAGTAGAGGGCGAGCTTTTGGCTCCCGCGGAAGAGGTGGATGTGCCTGAGCTCCTTCAAGGGGTATCTGACGCGCACGATCCCGAGCTGCAAAACGATGTACTTCTCTCCGATGACGTACTGCGAGCGCACCAGCATGGAGACAAGGAGCACGGCGAGCACGAGACAGGCGAAAAACAGCAGCGCATACTGTGCCCAGCCGTAGGGGGAGAGCCCGCCTTCGTTCAAAAAGACGACAAACCGCCACACGGTGAGGGCAAAGCCCGCAAGGCATAGGATGAGCCCCGCCCAGAAGAGCGCGAGCATGAGGGGCGTGAAAGAAAAGGGATAGCGCTTATTTTCATTCATGCAGATATTATAAGGCATTGCGGGGCAAAATGCAATGGTTTTTCCCGAAAAGCAAAAAAACCGCCCCGAATTTGCGTTTCTTCGGGGCGAACACTTGAAAAGAGGCGCAAAAATTGATATAATAACTATAATTTCGACTTTCACCCGAGGAGGAAACGATATGGTAAAACTCATCAGACAGGGCGTCTATCTCATGGAAGGGCGGCTCGTCAAGGAGTCGCAGGCGTTCATGACGTCCGACAAGAAGGCAGAGGCGGTCAAGGGCACCATCGCCTACTCTATTCTGAAGGCGCACAACAGCGGCACGGACGAGGCGCTCCGCCTTCGCTTCGACGCGCTCGCCTCGCACGACATTACTTACGTCGGCATCATCCAGACCGCCAAGGCGAGCGGGCTCGAGACGTTCCCCGTCTCCTACACGCTCACCAACTGCCACAATTCGCTGTGCGCGGTGGGCGGCACCATCAACGAGGACGACCATATCTTCGGGCTTTCGGCGGCGAAGAAGTACGGCGGCGACTATGTGCCCGCCCATCTTGCCGTCATCCACCAATACATGCGCGAGACAGCGGCAAAGTGCGGGGCGATGATCCTCGGCTCCGATTCGCACACCCGTTACGGCGCGCTCGGCACGCTCGCCATCGGCGAAGGCGGCGGCGAACTAGTAAAGCAGCTCTTAAAGCAGACGTACGACGTCGCGCGCCCGCAGATCGTCGCCGTGTACTTGAAGGGCAAGCCGAGAAAGGGCGTCGGTCCGCAGGACGTGGCGCTCGCCCTCGTCAAGGCGACCTTTTCTAAGGGCTTCGTCAAGAATAAGATCCTGGAATTCGTCGGCCCCGGCATTGCCAACCTTTCCATGGATTTCAGAAACGGCATCGACGTCATGACGACGGAGACGACCTGCCTTTCCTCCGTCTGGCAGACGGACGAAAAGACGAAGGAGTACTTCTCTCTGCACGGCAGGGAGGAGGACTACCGCGAACTCAAACCCCGCGAGGGCGCTTACTACGACGCGGCCGTCGTCATCGACCTTTCCCGCGTCGAGCCCATGATCGCGCTTCCCTTCCATCCTTCCAACGCTTATACCATCCGCGAATTCCTCGAAAACCCCGTTGAGATCCTTTCGAAAGTCGAGGCTCAGGGCAGGAAGATCAAGGGCGATAACAGCTTCACCCTCACCGACAAGGTGAAAGACGGCAAGGTGTACGTCGACCAAGGCATCATCGCGGGCTGCGCGGGCGGCATGTACGAAAACATCGCCGAGGCCGCCGAAATTTTGCGCGGCAAGAACATCGGTACCGACTTCTCCTTCAGCGTCTATCCCTCCTCACAGCCCGTCTACAAGTGCCTGACGGAGAACGGATATACGGCCATGCTCATGGAGACGGGCGCCATCATGAAGACGGCGTTCTGCGGCCCCTGCTTCGGTGCGGGCGACGTTCCCGCCAATAACTGTCTCTCCATCCGCCACACGACGCGCAACTTCGAAAACCGCGAAGGCAGCCGCCCCAAGGACGGGCAGCTTGCGGCAGTGGCGCTCATGGACGCCCGTTCCATCGCGGCGACGGCGGCAAACGGCGGCGTGCTCACCTCGGCGCTCGATCTCGACTATTCGCGCCGCATCAAAAAGTACCGCTACGACGGCTCCATCTACCAGAACCGCGTCTATCACGGCTGGGGCAATGCAAAGCCCGAAGAGGCGCTCGTCTACGGCCCCAACATTGCCGACTGGCCCGAACAGATCGCGCTCGGCAAGCACCTTCTGATGCGCGTCGTCTCCGTCCTCACCGATCCCGTGACGACGACGGACGAGCTCATCCCCTCGGGCGAGACTTCCTCTTACCGTTCCAACCCCTTGAAGCTTGCGGAGTTCACGCTCTCCCGCAAAGATCCTTCCTATGTGGGGCGCGCAAAAGCCGTGCAAAAAGACGAGCTTTCCCGCCGCGAGACGGGCGCGCTGCCCGAGGAAGTCTTGTCCGCGCTGGGGTCCTTCCGCCCCGCAGAGGGCACCATCTACGGCAGCGTTGTCGTCAGCAATTCCCCGGGCGACGGCTCGGCGCGCGAACAGGCGGCTTCCTGCCAGCGCGTTCTGGGGGGCGTTGCCAACATCTGCAAACAGTACGCCACCAAGCGCTACCGCTCCAACCTCATCAATTGGGGCTTGCTGCCCTTCACGGCGCAAAAATTTGAGCTCAAAGTGGGCGACTTCGTCTATATCGCGAACGTGCGCGAACTGCTTGCGGGCGGCGAGGAGCGCTTTGTCGCCAAAGTCATCTCGGAAGGCAAGACGCACGACATCGCGCTCGAGCTCGGCGCCCTCACGCCCGACGAGCGCGCCATCCTGCTTGCGGGCTGCCTCATCAACTACAACCGCGAGAGGAAGTAACGATGGGACTTGCGTTTGAAGAATACCGCCGCGCATTCGACTTAACGCCCTATCCCCGCCCCGCCCTTGTGACAAGCGAGGAGGAAAAGATGGAGCGGTGCGACCGCATCCTCAAATTTTTGCTGCGCGAGCGCGGCATGATCGCGGCATTCAGCTCGACTTACGACCGCAAGCGCAGGGTCATCCGCGAGTACATGAACACCCGCAACCCGCTGCCCGTTCCGCCCGATATTTTGGCGGATCAGGACGCCCTCTTCTGGACGGAGAGCGTGGAGCGCGGCATCGTCAGAACGGACGACATCCCCGAGATCAAGTATAACATCGCCCACTGGCAGGGGGACATCACCCGCCTCGATGCGGACGCCGTCGTCAATGCGGGGAATACGTCCCTTCTCGGCTGCTTTCTCCCCGGCCACAATTGTATCGACAACGTCATCCACTCGGCGGCGGGCATGCAGCTGAGGGCGGACTGCGCAAAGCTCATCTCCATGCAGGGGCATGAGGAAGAGATCGGGGACGCCAAGCTCACGCGCGCTTATAACCTTCCCGCGAAGTATGTCATCCACACCGTGGGGCCGCGCGTCGGGCGGGAGCTCACCGATGAGCAGCGTTCGCAGCTGCGCTCCTCATATTATTCCATCCTCGACCTTGCGGCGGAGGCGGGCTGCAGAAACGTCGCCGTGTGCTGCGTTTCGACGGGCGTCTTCAACTTCCCGCGCGAGGAAGCGGCGGAGATCGCGGCGGGCGCGGCGGTCAACTGGAAGCTGCGCCACCCCGAAAACAAGATGAAGATCGTCTTCGATACCTTCCTCGATGCCGATGCGAAGGTGTACGAAAACATTCTCAAAATGATTTGAGCCGCGAAAAATGCGGCGCCCGCGGCCCAAAACAAGGGGCGGCGGGTATTTTTTCAGGAGGAACGCATGAAAAAGTATATCATTGCGCTCGATGCGGGCACGACGAGCGTCAGGGCGATGGTCTATGACCTTGCCGCCAAGAAATTCATCTTCACGGCGCAGCAGGAGGTGGGGCAGAGCTTCCCGCAAAGCGGCTGGGTGGAGCAGGACGCAAACGAGATCTTCTTCAAGGCGGCGTATGTGCTCAACCGCTGCAAGAGCGCCGTGGGGGAGGAGGCGATCGCGGGCATCGGCATTGCCGATCAGCGTGAGACGGTCGTACTTTGGGACAGGGAGACGGGGGAGCCCGTCGCGCCCGCCATCGTCTGGCAGTGCCGCCGCACGAGCGATTTCTGCGCCGCCGTGCCTCAGAACATGCGCGAAAGCATCCGCGAAAAGACGGGGCTTCCCATGGACGCCTACTTTTCGGCGAGCAAGATCCGCTGGATCTTGGACAACGTTCCTGCGGCGCGCGGCCTGCTTGCCCGCGGGCGGCTTTATGCGGGCACCGTCGACAGTTTCCTCATCTTCCGCCTCACCGAGGGGAAGAGCTTCGTCACCGATCACACCAACGCTTCCCGCACCATGCTCTTCAACATCCACACGCTTTCGTGGGATACAGAGCTTCTGGACTATTTTTCTATCCCGCGCAGCATTTTGCCCGAGGTGCGCTCTTCCGATGCGCGCATGGGGGAGACGGTGCTCGGGAATACAAAAGTGCCGATCGCGGGTTGCGCGGGCGATCAGCAGGCGGCGCTCTTCGGACAGGGGTGTGTCGCACGCGGCGACTGCAAGGTAACTTACGGCACGGGGCTTTTCATGCTCTTCCATACGGGGGAGGCGTGCGTGCGCTCCCAAAGCGGGCTCATTTCGACCATCGGCTACACCCTCGGGGGGAAGGTGCGCTACGCCCTCGAAGGCAGCGCCTTCAATGCGGGCAGCGGCATCCAATGGCTGCGCGACGGGCTCGGGCTCATCTCTTCGAGCGCCGAGAGCGAACTTGTCGCCTCCTCCGTGCCCGATACGGGCGGCGTCTGTTTTGTGCCCGCCTTCACGGGGCTGGGCGCGCCCTATTGGAGGAGCGATTGCAGAGGGCTCTTTTCGGGCATCACGCGCGGCACCACGCGGGCGCACCTCGTGCGGGCGGTCCTCGAAAGCATCGCCTATGAGGCGAAGGAACTTTCCGTCTGCATGGAAAAGGACAGCGGCATTCATCTTTCCTGCCTCAGATGCGATGGGGGAGCTTCCGCGAACGATCTTCTGATGCAGTTCCAGGCAGACGTCCTGCATATCCCCGTCGACCGCCCTGTGGAGCGCGAGAGCACGGCTTTGGGTGCGGCGCTGTTGTGCGCCTGCGCGCTGGGGCTCGCCGACGAAAAGACGGCGTCTCAGCTGCGCGCGCGGGAACGGCTCTTTTTGCCTTCCCCCGAGGAAGCCCGCTATAACGAGCTCTATTTGGGCTATTTGCAGGCGGTCAGGCGCTCGCTCCTTTGAATTTTGCCCGTTTGCATAGTACTCTGCGTGACATAATATAATTATATCACTATAATTATACAAAATAAAATGCTCCTTCGTGCCCAAAGCGGAGGAGCTTTTGCTTTTGCACGCGCGGGGCGCGTTCGTGCATAGGATGGCGGTGAAACGTCATATTTGAGGAGGCGGGATGAAGTATTTCGGCACGGACGGATTCCGCGGGCGTGCAAATGAGGAGCTGACGGCGGAGCACGCCTTCCGCATCGGCAGGTTTTTGGGCTGCGCCGCATCGGGCGGGAAGGGGCGGGTGCTCATCGGCAAAGATACGCGCCGCTCGTCCTACATGCTCGAATACGCGCTCGCTGCGGGCGTCGTCTCGTCGGGCGCCGACGCCTATCTTTTGCATGTGGCGACGACGGCGTCCGTCTCCTATCTCGTGCGGGCGGAAGGCTTCGGCTTCGGCGTCATGATCTCGGCGAGTCACAACCCGTTTGAAGACAACGGTATCAAGCTGTTTTCGGAGGGCGGCGAAAAGTGCGCGGATGACTTCCTGCTTCGGGTGGAAGCGTATCTCGACGGAGAGGGAGAGCTCCCGCTTGCCACAGGCGGGAAGATCGGAAGAACGGTCGACTATGTCGCGGGCCGCAGCCGCTATGTGTGCTATCTCCTCTCCCTTGCGGGCGGCTCTTTCCGCGGCTTCCGCGTGGGGCTGGACTGTGCCAACGGCAGCGCCTCTTCGCTTGCGCGCGCCGTGTTCGATGCGCTCGGGGCGGAAGTGCGCGCGATCGGCGTTTCGCCCGACGGCTGCAACATCAACGAGGGGTGCGGCTCCACTCATCCCGAGGCGCTGTGTGCGCTCGTCCGAAGGGAGCGGCTCGATCTGGGTTTTGCGTTCGACGGCGACGCCGACCGCTGTATCGCGGCGGACGGGGAGGGGAACGTGGTGGACGGCGACGGCATCCTCTACCTCTCGGCACGGGCCCTCAAACGGCAGGGCGAGGCGACGGGCGTCGTCCTTACGCCGATGAGCGGGATGGGGCTCGTCCGTTCTTTGGAACGGGAGCATATCCCTTGTTTCCGGGCGGACGTCGGCGACCGTTTTGTCGCCGAAGAGATGGCGCGGCGAGGCTGCCTTTTGGGCGGCGAACCCTCGGGGCACATCATCTTCCGCAAGTTTGCTTCGACGGGAGACGGCATCCTCACGGCGCTCATGGTCATGGAAGCAGTGCGGAAGAGCAAATGTCCGCTTTCCTGCCTCGTGGAAGGGCTCGAACGCTTCCCGCGCGCGGAATGCAGTGTGCGCGTCAAACAAAAGCGTGCCGTTTTGGGGAGCGAAGGCGTGCGGCTCGCCGTCAAGCGCGCGGAAGAATTGCTCGCGGGCGGCAGGGTCTTTGTGCGGCCTTCGGGCACCGAGCCGCTCATCCGCATTCTGGCGGAGGGTGAGAGTAAGGCGGTGTGCGAAGAGGCGGCTGCACTCATCGCGCGGGCGATCGAGGCGGAGGACGGCGTATGTGCGGGATCGTAGGTTATGCGGGGGAGGGGCGGGCGGCGCCCGTCCTCATAGAAGGGCTCAAACGGCTCGAGTACCGCGGGTACGATTCGGCGGGCATCGCCGTTTTGGGGGAAACGCTCACTGTCGTCAGACGCAAGGGGCGGGTGGAGGCGCTCGCTGCCGAAGCGGAAAAACTTTCGGGGAGGCTCGGCATCGCGCATACCCGCTGGGCGACGCACGGAGAGCCGAGCGAACGCAACGCTCATCCGCATCGATACGGCGGCGTGGCGGTCGTGCACAACGGCATCATCGAAAACGCCGCTCTCCTTCGCGCCGAATGCGAAGCGCGCGGGGAAGTCTTCTCTTCTGAAACGGACAGCGAAGTCATCGCCCACCTCATCGCGGCAGCGTATCGGGGCGATCTGCTGCAGGCGGTGCAAAAGGCGGCGCGGCAGCTCGAGGGCTCCTATGCGATCGCCGTGCTCGCGGAAGGAGAGCGCGTCATCGTCGCGGCACGGCGGAAAAGCCCGCTCCTCGTGGGGCGGGGAGAGGGGAGCGTTCTTGCGAGCGATCTTCCTGCGATCGCCCCGCTTGCAAATGAAGTGTATTCGCTCAAAGAGGGCGGGTTTGCTCTCCTCACCGAGGGTCAGGTGTGTCTCTTTGACGAAGAACTGCGCGAATGGGAGGAAAAACCCATCGCATTCGGCAAAGTCGAGGGGGATGGAGGAAAGGGCGGCTATCCGCACTATATGCGCAAAGAAATTGCCGAAGACCCCGCCGCGATCGCGAATTCCATCGCTGATTTGACAGCAGACTCTCGTTTTTTCGACATTAGCATAGTATTATGCCAGACATACTATATCCAGATCGTCGCCTGCGGGACGGCTTATCACAGCGGCGTCGCGGCAAAGTATGCCATCGAGGCGCTCTCCCGCGTGCCCGTCGAAGTGGATATCGCGAGCGAATACCGTTACCGCGATCCCATCGTGCCGAAGGGGACGCTCGTTATTGCCGTCAGTCAGAGCGGGGAGACGGCGGATACCCTCGCCGCGGCGGCGCTTGCAAAGGAGCGGGGCGCTAAGGTGCTGGCGCTCACCAATGTGCCCTATTCCTCGCTGACCGCCCTTGCCGATTTCGTGCTCCTGACGCACGCGGGCAGGGAAACGGCGGTCGCCGCGACCAAGAGCTTCTGCGCGCAGCTTGCCTCGCTCTATTCCCTTGCCGCCTCGCTCGCCGCTCTGAAGGGCAGGAGCGCCCCCTCTCTTGTGCCCTTCCCCGCCCTTTGCGAGGATGCGCTCTCCCGTTCTCAAAAGGTCAAAGTGTGGGCGCGCGTTCTGTGCCAGAAGAAGAGCGTCTATTTCATCGGGCGGGGCGCGGACTACGCCGCCGCGATCGAAGGCAGTCTCAAACTCAAAGAGGTGAGCTATCTTGCGAGCGAAGGCTATCCTGCGGGCGAGCTCAAACACGGTACGCTCGCCCTCGTGGGGGAGGATGCGCCCGTCGTCGCTCTCCTTTCGGATGCGCGCCTTGCGGAAAAGACGATGAACGCCGTTCACGAAGTGCGCTCGCGCGGGGCGCGGGTGTTCCTCATAACGACGCTTCCCTCTTGTGCCGAAGGGGTGCTGCCCGAAGAGGATGTCTTGCTCCTGTCTGCGTGCGAGGCGGTCTTTTCGCCCCTTTGTACCGTCGTTCCGCTCCAGCTTCTTGCCTATGAAACGGCGGTGCTGTTGGGGCACGATCCCGATAAGCCGCGCAATCTTGCCAAGAGCGTCACGGTGGAATAAACGGCTTTCGCCGCGCCTTGTTCGGCGGAGCTTCCCTCGTTTTCTCCTTTTAGTCTTTTACAACAAAAAAACGGATACGCGCGTATCCGTTTTTTGTATGGAATTATGCCTTTGGGCGGCGTTTTTTACATGTAGCCCCTTTCAGAAGCGGCTCTTTCGCGGGCGATATGTTTCACCTGCGGCCCATTTCATGGTCGGCGGTTTCAGCCCACTCTTCTTACGAAGGGATGATAGTCGAGGATGCGTTCGATCTCGTCGAGGATATCCTGCGGCAGGGTGAGCCCGCTCGCCGCAGCGTTTGCTTTGAGCTGTTCCGCCCTGCTCGCTCCCGTGATGACGGAAGTCACTTCCTTGCGGCGCAGGATCCAGGCGAGCGCCAACACGGAGAGGGGAACGTGGAGCTCCTCGGCAAGGGGCAGAAGGCGTTCCACTTTGTCGAGATTTTCCTCCGTCAGCAGGTTGTTGATCTGCTTATCCGCCTGCCACGTCGCGCGCGAGCCTTCGGGGATGGGCTTGCCTTTGCGGTATTTGCCCGTCAGAAGCCCCTGCGCAAGGGGAGAGAAGGTGGTGATGCCCACGCCGTTTTTCTCGCAGATGCCCATGATCTCGTCTTCGATGTACCTGTCTGCCATGTTGTACTGTGGCTGGATGACGGAGAGCGGGCGAAGACCGTTCTCTTTGACGACGTGGAGCGCTTCGTTGATCTGCACGGGCGACCATTCGGAAACGCCGTAATACAGCACTTTGCCCGCAGCGACCATATCCGAAAGCACCTGCATGGTCTCTTCGACGGGCGTCGTAGGGTCGAAGCGGTGGCAGAAGTAGAGGTCCACATAGTCGAGCCCCAGATTTTTCAAAGATTTATCGAGTTGTTCGATGATGTGCTTGCGCGAAAGCCCCCAGTCGTTCGCGCCGGGGCCCATCGGGAAGAACACTTTGGTCGAGACGACGTACTCATTCCGCGCGTGTTCGCGGAGGCATCTGCCCAAAAAGCGCTCCGCCTCGCCGCCCGAGTAGGCGTCGGCGCAGTCGAAAAAGTTGACGCCGAGGTCAAACGCCGCGTTCACCGTCTCCTTGGCTTTCTCCTGCGCGTCGCTGCCCGCAAGCTGCGTCACCCAGCTGCCGAGCGCAACTTCACTCACTTTGAGTCCCCATTTCCCTAAATTGCGGTATTTCATGCTGTCCCTCGCTTTTTTCTTTGATTGTACCACAAGCAGCCAAAAAAAGCAAACGGAGAAGAAAAGTCCCGTTTGCTTTATCTTGTTCTGAAGGTTTGTATGGCGCCCGGGCGGCGGTTTATCCGCCCGCTCCGAAGCGGCACCTGAGTGCTCTCCTTTGGCGTTCCGGGCGGCGGTTTATCCGCCCGCTCCGAAGCGGCACCTGAGTGCTCTCTTTTGGCGTTCCGGGCGGCGCGCCCTCTTTCGGGCACGTCTCAAAGCGCCGCCTCTGCCCGCTTACTGCTGCGGCTGAAGGGGAGGATGCAGCATGTTCTTTTCCTCGCTCTTATAGGAGAGTTTGAGCCCGATGGGGGTGAGGATGGAGGAGAGCAGGATGATGAGGATGACGAAGGGAAAGACCTCGGGCGCGACGAGCCCGCTCGCGACGCCCCGCTCCGTGCAGATGAGGACGACTTCCGCCCGCACCATCATGCCGAGCCCCACGCGCAAGGAATCGCGGAAGGAGAAGCGGCAGAGTTTTGCGCCCAGCCCGCAGCCGATGAGCTTGCCGAGGAGCGCCGCCGCCACATACACAAGCCCGAACGCGAGGAAGGCGGGCGTGATGCGGCTGAAATATTCGATGTTCGCAATGCCGATGTTGGCAAAGAAGATGGGGGAGAAGAAGAGGTATCCCATCGTGTCCACCTTGGATTCGACATAGGGCGTCTCCGCAAGGGTGCCGCCCAACAGGATGCCCGCGATGTACGCACCCGTGATGTCGGCAACGCCGAAGAGCTTTTCCGCCGTATAGGCATACACGAAGCAGGCGGCAAGGGAGAGGATGGGCACGCGGCGGTTGTGGGGCGCGCGGCGCTCCATGATGTTGAAGAGCTTTCTCAGGCCCACGCCGACGGCGATGGCGACAATGAAGAAGGCGACGATCTTGACGGTCGTCATGCCCGCGTTGGGGTGGAACCAATCCCAGCCCGCCTCTTCGCCGCCCGAGGCAAAGCCCGTGAGGACGGAGAGGATGACGATGCCGAGGACGTCGTCGATGACTGCCGCCGCGATGATGGAGGTGCCCACCTTCCCGTCGAGCTTTCCGAGCTCTTTTAAGACGGCGACGGTGACGGAGACGGAAGTCGCCGTCAGGATCGCCCCGTAGAAGAGGTTGGAAAGGACGTTTTCAAACCCGAAGAAGAGGGAGGAGACCAGCCAGCCGAAGAGCATGGGGACAAGGACGCCCAGCGTCGTGATGACGACGGAGGCGGCGCCCGTCTGTCTGAGCTGTTTGAGATCGGTCGTCAGCCCTGCCGAGAACATGATGAGCACGACGCCGATCTTGCTCATCACGGAGAGGATGAACACCATCTCGTCTGCGAACAGGAGGTTTTGGAGGGGCTCCCAGGGGATGTATTCGAGGAGCCCGATGAGGATGCCCGCAAGCAGCATGCCGATGACGGCGGGCATGCCGATGCGGTGTGCGCCGAGGCCCATGAGCTTGCTCAGGCACAGGATGAGCGCAAGGGGAAGCAAGATTTCAAATGCCTGCATAGTGTATTCTCTCTTTGCCGCCGTGCGGGGCGGCCGTCTGCCGAAAAGGCGGCGTTTTTTCCGCAACTTATTATAGCCGATTTTGCGCAAAAGGCAAGCATTTGGGCGGGGAGGGCAAGCGCTTTTTGCGGTTTTTTGCGCGGCTTATTGCCGCTTGCAGCGGGCGGCGGGAAGCGGGGAAAGGCTGTTTGAAAATGGCGCGGGGGAACGCTTGTCAAACGCGCATAAATATGGTATAATCAAAAGGTATGTTGGAAATTTCCGAGCCCCTCTCCAAGGAGAGGGCAGCCCTTATGAATCCCGTCGTGCTCGCCTTTGTGGGCGACGCCGCCTATACGCTGCTCGTCCGCACCGAGCTTGCGCAAAATAGCGCCGCCAAGGCGAACGAGCTCAACAAGAAAGCTGCGGAGATCGTCTCGGCGCACGGGCAGAGCGGCGCGCTCGAGCGGATGCTGCCCCTTCTCACCGAAGAGGAGGAGGCGGTCTACCGCCGCGGCAGGAACGCCAAAAAGGCGACGAAGAGCAAGAACGCAACGGTCTCCGACTATGTGCGTTCGACGGGCTTTGAAGCGCTTTTGGGCTATCTCTATCTCACGGGGCAGACAGAGCGCATCCGGGAGCTCTTCCTGCCCGACAAGGAGGATCAATGAAGACGGAAGGCAGGAACGCCGTTTTAGAACTTTTGAAGACGGATAAGACGATCGAAAAGATCTTGCTGGAGCGCGGCGCGCAGGGCTCTTTGGGGCGCATCTTTGCGATGGCGCGCGAGAAGGGCATCCGCGTGCAGTTCGTCACGAAGGAGGCGCTCGACAGAGAGAGCCGCGAAAAGCGCCATCAGGGCGTCATCGCCTTCACGACGGACTACGAATATGCCGATCTTTACGACATCCTCTCCGAAAAGGAGAGCAGCCTTATCATCCTCTGCGACGGCATCGAGGACGTGCATAACCTGGGCAGCATCCTCCGCGTGGCGGAGTGCGCAGGGGCGGACGGCGTCGTCATCCCCAAAGCGCGCGGGGCGAGCGTCACCGAAGCGGTCGTGCGCATCTCGGCGGGCGCCGCCGAGCACATGAAGGTCGCAAAAGTCGCCTCTCTGAACGCCGCGATCGAAACGCTGAAAAGCCGCGGCTATTGGGTGTATGCCCTCGAAGCGGGCGGCGAGAGCATCTACGACTGCGACTTAAAGGGCAAAGTCGCCCTCGTCGTGGGCGGGGAGGACAGCGGCGTCAGGCGCCTCACGCGCGAGACGTGCGATAAAGTCCTCTCTCTGCCCCTCTTTGGCAAAGTCAATTCCCTCAACGCCTCGGTGGCGCTGGGGATCGCGGCTTACGAGGTGGTGCGTGCAAGACTCGGATCGTGACGAAGCGCTCGTCGAACGGGCGCAGCGGGGGGATGCGGAGGCGACCGAACAGCTCCTGCGCCGCTATGCGGGCACGGTGCGCGCCCATGCGCGCCGCTTCTTCCTTGCGGGCGGGGAGACGGACGATCTCGTGCAGGAAGGCATGATCGGGCTGTATGCCGCCGTCCGCGAATACCGCCCCGAAGAGGGCAAGAGCTTCAAAAATTTCGCCTATCTTCTGGTGCGGCGGCATATTCTGGACGCCGTCAAGCGCTCCGCCCGCCGCAAGAACGTGCCGCTCAACGAATCGGTCTCCCTCTTCGACCCCACGCTGGGGGACAGGGCGGAGGAAGGCTCGCCCGAAGATATGATCTTGGAGAGCGAGGCGCAGCGCGAATTCCGCCGCCGCCTCATGAAGGAGCTTTCCGACTTCGAATTCCGCGTGGTCATCATGTATCTCGAAGGCATGAGCTATGCGGAGATCTGCGAGGCGACGGGGAAGGGCGTCAAGAGCATCGACAACGCGCTATCGCGCGCCAAGCGAAAATTACAGACAGTCTATCAGGGGGACGCGCGCTGACGCGTGCCCTGCAGCCGCGGCATCGTTCGCCGCATTTCAGCTCAACGGGAGGGGAACATGCATACGTCTCTCTATCGGCGGTATCGCCCGCAGACCTTCGGGGAAATGGTGCGGCAGGAGCACGTCGTCAAAGTGCTCCAAAATCAGATCGAACAAAACGCGGTGGGGCACGCCTATCTCTTTACGGGTCCCCGCGGTACGGGCAAGACGACGGTCGCCCGCATCTTTGCGCGCGCCGTCAACTGCGAACGCCCCGTAAACGGCTCGCCCTGCGGCGAGTGCGCCGTCTGCCGCGCGCTTTCGGAGGGCAGTCTCGACATTTTGGAGATCGACGCCGCCTCCAACAACGGCGTCAACGAGATGCGCGACCTGCGCGAAAAGGTGCAGTATCCGCCCGTTTCGGGGAAATATAAAGTGTATATCGTGGACGAGGTGCATATGCTTACGGACAGCGCCTTCAACGCACTGTTGAAGACGCTCGAAGAGCCGCCTGCCCACGCCATCTTCATTCTCGCGACTACCGAGCCGCACAAGATCCCTGCGACCATCCTCTCCCGCTGTATGCGGCTCGACTTCAAACTCATCCCCGAAGAGGACCTTGAAACGCACTTAAAGCGCATCCTCGACGGCATGGGGAAGGAGTACGAGGAAGAGGCGGTCTCCGCCATCGCCCGCGCGGGCGCGGGGAGCGATCGCGATATGCTCTCCATCGCCGAGATGTGCATCGCCTATGAGGACAAGCTCACTTATCGGGGCGTTTCCGAGGTGCTGGGGGCGGCGGACTTTTCCGAAACGCTCGCTCTTGCCGAAGCGCTGCTCATCTCCGATATGCCGACGGCGCTCGAAGGGGTGGAACGCATCCTTTCGTCGGGCAAGTCGGTGGGGGTGCTCTTGAAAGATCTGATGGCGCAGCTCAACCGCATCGCCGTCGCAAAGACCTGCCGCACGGCGGAAAAGCTCTTATCCCTTCCCAAGGAGCAGTTCGCAAAGTTAAAGGCAGTCGCCGACAAGGCGGACGGGAGAGCGGTCTTGCGCGCCACCGAAGTGCTTGCCAGGGCGGAGACAGATATGCGTTTCGTCTCCTCGCCGCGCGTGTGCCTCGAGACGGCGGTCATGCGCATCGCCCTTCCCGAAGAGGACATGAGCACGGACGCGCTTCTGGTGCGCCTCAACGCGTTGGAGCGCAAGCTGCAGGAGGGCGCCTTTGCCGTTCCTTCGGCGCAGGCGGCTTCGGGCGCGCAGACGGCGGCTCGGGAAACGGTAGCGCCCACAACTGCCCCTCCGGCAGGAGCCCCTGCGGCAGCAGCGCCCGTTCAAGCGTCAAAGTTTACAGCCGCCCCTCCGGCAGAAACGCCTGTCCAAGCTCCCAAGTCCACAACTGCCCCTGCGGCAGCAGCGGCAGGCGCAGGATATGAGGACAAGCCCCCCTTCCCCGACGAAGAGCCCGTCTTCGAAGAGGCGTACTTTGCAGACGAACCCGCACCGAAAAAAGCCGCTGCACCCGTTCAAGCGGCAAAGTTTACTGCCGCCCCTCCGGCAGCAGCGCCCGTTCAAGCGGCAAAGCCCGCGGCTGCCCCTCCGGCAGGAGCTGCCTCGCCGGCAGGCGCAGGAGCGGAGGTCACGTTCGGCAAGTTCGTGCGCACGCTGAGAAAGACGAGCCGCAACGGCGTCCTGTTCACGATGTGTTCCGACCTCATGCCCGTCTTCGAGGGCGGCACGCTCGTACTCTATACGGAGAGCGGCACCGTCGCCCGCTCGCTCGCCCGCGCGGAGCACCGCGCCGTGATGGCGGAAGTATTCGCGCAGGTCGGCGTCACCGACTTCGACGTGCGCTTAAAGGGCGCAGACGCGCCGAAGGCTGTGAATGCGGCGGAACAGCTCAAACGGGATTTTCCCGATTACCCCATCGAGATCAAGTAAAAGGAGAAAATAGATATGGCAGGATATAGAGGCGGCATGGGCGGCGCTCAGGGGATGCAGAACCTCATGAAGCAGGCGCAGAAGATGCAGGAGGAGATGCGCGAAACGGAAGCGCTCCTCGACGATTGGGAGATCGTGGGCACGGCGGGCGGCGAGGCCGTCGTCGTGTATATGAACGCCAAGAAGAAGATCGACGGCATCGAGATCGACAAATCGGTCATCGACCCCGAGGACGAGGAGATGCTCGAAGACCTCATCCTCGCCGCCATCAACGACGGCTACAAGAAGGCGGACGCCGTCTTCGAGGAGAAGATGGGAAAATTCGGCGGCCTCGGCGGTATGGGAGGTCTCCTTTAAGTGGAAGTCTTCATCGAGCCCATCGGCAGGCTCATCAACGAATTCACCAAGCTCCCCGGCGTCGGGCAGAAGACGGCGCAGCGGTACGCCTACCGCATCATCTCGATGCCCGAAGGGGAGGCGCGCGCCTTTGCGGAAGCCATCCTCGGCGTCAAACAGCGCGTGCACTTTTGCAAGATCTGCGGCAACTTTACGGAAGGGGAGGTGTGCGACATCTGCCGCTTGCGCGATCCTTCCGTCATCTGCGTCGTCAAAGAGCCCAAGGACGTCATCGCCCTTGAAAAGCTGCACGAATTCAAGGGAGTGTATCACGTTTTGCACGGCGTCATCGACCCCATGAACGGCGTGGGGCCCAACGACATCCGCATCCGCGAGCTTTTGTCCCGCGTGCAGGAGGGGAATGTTTCCGAAGTCATCATGGCGACCAACCCCGACGTTGAGGGCGAGGCGACGGCGATGTATATCGCAAAGCTATTAAAGCCGCTCGGCGTCACGGTGACGCGCCTCTCGCGCGGCATCCCCATCGGCTCGGAACTCGAATATGCGGATGAGGTGACGCTGTCGCGCGCCCTCATCGAACGAAAGGAAATTTAACGACTATGAAGATATCCGTCTTAGGGTGCGGGCGCTGGGGTTCCTTCATCGCCTGGTACCTCGCCCAGCAGGGCAACGACGTCTGTTCCTGGGGCCCGGAGGAGGATGCCTCCTACCGCGTGCTCAAAGAAACGGGCAGGAATGAATATGTCACGCTCGACGAGCGCATCACGCTCTCGTGCGACCTCGAATTCGCAGTCAGGCGCGCGGAGATCGTCGTCATCTCCATCAGCTCGCAGGGGCTGCGCGGGTTCATGCAGCGCATCATGAAGTACCCCGTTTCGGAGAAAGTCTTCGTGCTGTGCATGAAGGGCATCGAAGTGGAAACGGGCAAGCGCCTTTCGGAGATCTTGGTGGAAAGCGGCGTTTCGGCCGACAAGATCGCCGTCTGGGTGGGCCCGGGGCATATCCAGAGCTTCGTGCAGGGCATCCCCAACTGCATGGTTATCGATTCGGAGAACGAAAAGCTCAAGGTGTCGCTCGTCGACGCTTTCCGCAGCGATCTCATCCGCTTCTATTACGGGAGCGATCTTTTGGGCACCGAGATCGGCGCGGCTGCCAAGAACGTGATGGGCATCGCCGCGGGCGTTTTAGACGTCGTCTGCGTGCCCTTGAAAGGCCCGCTCATGTCGCGCGGCGCGCGGGAAGTCGCCCGCCTCATCAAGGCGATGGGAGGGGACGAGCGCTCCGCCTACGGGCTTGCGCACCTCGGCGACTATGAAACGACGCTCTTTTCCCCTTATTCCCACAACCGCAAGTACGGCGAGATGCTCGCAAAGGGGCAGCGCTTCGAAAAACTTGCGGAGGGCGTGACGACGTCCGCCGCCATGTGCTTTTTGGGGGAAAAGTACCATGTGGAACTGCCCATCACCGAGGCGGTGCATACGGTCTGCTACGGCGAGCCCGGCGACGACGGCGCGCGCTGCCGCGAGGCGATCTCCCGCCTGTTTGCGCGCAGTACCAAGCCTGAACTCTACGATTGAGCACGCTTTTTGCGGGGCGGGCGGGGAAAATCGCCCGAATTTGTGGGCTGCGTGAGAAAAATCTTTCTTTTTCGTGATTTTTTTCGCGAAATCCTCAAATTCTGCTTGACAAAAACGGGAATATTTCGTATGATAGTCACGTTCTTGTTACGGGGGCGTAGCTCAGTTGGTTAGAGCGCTTGCTTGACATGCAAGAGGTCGCAGATTCGAGTTCTGCCGTTCCCACCATGAAACTCTGTATATTGTGCCGTTTTATGAGGGCCGATATATGGGGTTTTGTTTTTTTACGGCGCTTTTTTAAGCGCCGTTTTTGTTGAAAAAGAGGGGGCGCCGCGGCATGAGCCGCGGCGCCCCGAAAAATACAGCCGCCGCGCGCCTTCTTTCGGCGCGCGGCGGCTTCTTTGTTGCCGCATTATTTCTGATAGGAAACGGGTACGGAACTCACCTTTTTGTAGCCCTTCTTGGGGCGGTGGCGGAAGAAGTCGGTCTTGGGTCCGAGCTTCATATAGAGGACGCCGACTGCGATGAGCACGACCGCCGCGCAGATGACGCCGATCGCCCAGGCGTCCAGCGTTTCGCCCTTGATCTGCGTCCACAGCTCGTTGATGCGCTCGTCGTTCTCGCCGTAGTAGTCCATCACGGCGCAACGGAGCATCTCTTCCTCGGGCGGGTACTGCGCATAGAGCTGCCTTTCAAGCTGTTCGGCAGGGGCGGAGATCACATAGTCTCCTTCGCCGAAGAAGTAAGAAAGATCGTAGTCCGTCGCCGTCTCGTCGCCGTCCTCCGCGGAGTAGGTGTCCGCCATGTAGTCGAACATCTCATCCCCCGCGATGACGGAGGTGTAGCCGATATAATAGCTGTTGCGGACGGCGTTTTCGGGCGCGGAGAGGAAGTTGACGAACGCCTCTGCGGCATGCTTCGTCTCCTCGGTGCGCTTTTCGTCTTTGGGGATGACCCAGCCGTCGAACCACAGATTGGCGCTCTCCTCGGGCATGTAGTAGTTGAGCGTCACCGCGCCTTCGCCGTCCTCGGCGTCTTCCGCGACGTCCATCGCATACACGGCGTCGCCGCTCCAGGCGAAGTTGAGCCAGATGGTGCCCGTCACCATGTCGTGCTTGCCCGTATCCGTCTCGAAGCCGAACAGGTTTTCCTTCATGTCGAGCAAGATCTGCTGCACTTTGGCGACCGTCTCTTCGTCCGTACGGTTCATGTAGTCGGTCACCTGCGCGGTGTAGTCTTGATCCGAAAGCTCTCCCGCTTCGTGGCGGGCTTTCAGGTCGAGCAGCTCCTCTTCAAAGAGGATGGCGAGCCCCACGAAGTAGGAATCGCGCACGTTGTCTTTGGTCGTGACTTTGCCCTTGACGGACTCGTCGAGCATGAGCGCCCAGCCGAGTTCGAGCTGTTCTTCGGTGATATATTCGGGGTTGTAAACGAGCCCCGTCGTGCCCCACATATATCCCGCCGCATACTCGCTCCACCTGGCTTCGCCGCTGCCCACCGCCATCGTGTTGGAGTCGAATTTCTCCTTGATGAAGGGGGAGACGTTGTTCACATAGTAGTTGAGCTCGTTGCTCTCGTCGAAGAAATCCTCGGAATAGGGTTCGAGCATATCCTCGGCGGCGAGCTTCATGATCATGTATTCGGAAGGGCAGAGAAGATCGTAGGTATAGCCGAGCTTGAGCTGGTTATACATATCCTCGTTGGTGCCGAAGGTGGAGTATTCCACCGTGACGGGGGTGCCGTACGTCTCTTCGTACCACACTTCGAAGTCCTCGACGAGGGAGGGCGCGGAGCCGTCCTCGTTGACTTCGTAGTCGTACTCATAGGAGCCTTCGCCGCCCTCGTCGATGTATTCTTCCCAATTGTAGACGCGAAGGAGGATGCTGTCATTCCCCCCGCACGCCGCAAGGGAGGCGAGGCAGGGGACAAGGAGCGCCGCTGCGGAAAGCAGGGCAAAGATGCGCTTTTTCATGCGTTGACCCCCTTGTTTTCCTGTTTTTTCCTGCCCGTCAGGTTGGCGGCGAGCACGACGATGAGGATGATGACGAAGATGACGGTCGTGAGCGCCCAGAAGGAGGAGAGCGTCTCCGCCGTGTGGACGTTGCCCTTCATCGTCGCGTTGTAGACGTACGTCGAGATGGTGCTGAACGTGGAGGGCTTGCAGTAGCTCGTGATGATGTAGTCGTCGAGCGAGAGCGTGACCGCCAGCATGAAGCCCGAAATGATGCCGGGCACGATCTCGGGCAGCACCACCTTGAAGAGCGCCTTCATGGGGCTTGCGCCGAGGTCGAGGGCGGCTTCATACAGGCTGTGGTCCATTTGCTTGAGTTTGGGCAGCACGGAGAGCACGACGAAGGGAGTGCACAGCACCATATGCCCGACGACGAGGGTGAAATAGCTCTTCCCGACGCCGATGGCAACGAAGGTGATGGCGAGCGCCAAAGCCGTCACGATCTCCGCGTTGATGACGGGGATCTGATTGACGCCGTTCATAAGGGCGCGCGTGCGGCGCTTGGAGTAGAACATTCCGATGGCGCCCGCCGTTCCCAACACGGTGGAAAGCGCCGCGGCAACGAGCGCCAGAACGACGGTGTTGCCGATCATTTCGAGGATGGCGGGGTCGCCGAAGAGCTTTGCGTAGTGTTTGAGGGAGAACTCGCCCATGGGGCCGAGGGTATCCACCTCGTTGAAACTGTACACGGCAAGGAGCAGGATGGGGGCGTAAAGAAGGAGCAGGATGAGCCCCACATAGAAGGCTTTCAGGCACTTTTTGATCATATCGTCGTCCCCCTTACGTTATGTTCCGATTGGAAGCCGCCCGTCAGCAGCGTCGAGGCAAGGACGATGACGAGCAGGATGAGCGCGATCATCGAACCCATGTGCCAGTCTGTGCCGAAGTACGTCTCGATGAATTTACCGATGATGGTGACCTTGGAGTTGCCCAGCATGTCCGAAACGACGTAGTTGGTCATGGAGGGGAGGAACACCATCGTCATGCCGCTCAAAACGCCCGGCATGGAGAGGGGCACCGTCACGCGCGTGAAGGTCGTGAAGGAGTTGCCGCCGAGGTCTGCGCTCGCCTCATAGAGGCTCCCGTCGATCTTGGAGAGCGTCGTATAAAGGGGCAGGATCATGAAGGGCAGAAAGTCATATACCATGCCGAGGATGGTGTTGAAGTAGTTGGCTTCGCCGAGCATCCCCGCCCACGCCAGGATCTCGCGCAGGGCGTTGACGCGCAGGACGAAGTTGATCCACATGGGCGTCACGAAGAGAAGGAGCAGGATATACTTCTTCTGCATCTTGCTGCGCGCCAAAATGTAGGCGACGGGATAGGCGATGACGAGCGTGACTGCCGTCGTCAAAAGCGCGATGACGAGCGAATAGACGATGGTCGAAAGCTTGGTAGGGTCGGAAAAGAACTTCCCGAAGTTGACGAAGGAGAAGTGCATCTCGTCATCCGTGAAGGCGTAAAACACGATCACGAGCATGGGGATGATGACGAAGCACACGAGGAACACGGCATAGGGGATGCCGAGCGTCTTGCGGCTGAAGCGAAGTTTCATCTCTTTTCCTCCGCAGGCTTCAAGGTGAGCTTTATTTTATCTTTGGGGATGACGACGGAAACGTAGTCGTTCTCGTTCCAAAGATCGGGGGTCGCGAGGACGAAGTCTTCCTCCTCTTCGGGCGTTCTGACGATGAGGCGGTAATGGTCGCCCTTGTAGATCATCGAAATGATGTGGCCCATCGTGCCGCCCGCATTCTCGTCGTCCGAGATGGTGATGTCGGCAGGGGAGACTTCGACGCGCACTTCGGTACCCGTGAGGTCGATCTTTTCGCCCTCCTTCGTGATGAGGTATTCCTCCTCGTCGAGGTGGCTGCCGGGATACAGCTGCGTGACGTCGCATTCGAATTCGCCCTCTGCAAATTCCACCGTGTTGCGCTTGGTGATCACGCCGTCGAAGATGTTCGTCGTGTGGCGCTGCGCCATCAGGTGGATGGCGTCGGGCGCGATGTTCATGCCGATGAGATCCCCGACGCAGCGGCTCTGCGTGCTTTGGATGACGAACTCGAATTTGCCCACTTGTACCGTGATCTCATAGTGGATGCCCTTGAAGACGACGGAGATGACCTTGCCTTTGAGCATGCCTTCCTCGGGCGCGCACATTTCGATGTCTTCGGGGCGGACGACGACGTCCACTTTTTCGTTGACCTCGAAATCGTCGACGCAGGCGAAGTCCTTGCCGCAGAAGCGCACCTTGCGGGGGGCGACCACCGTGCCGATGATGATGTTGCTCTCGCCGATGAAGTCGGCGACGAAGGCGTTGGCGGGTTCGTCGTAGATGCCCTTGGGCGTGCCGATCTGCTGCACCACGCCGTCCGCCATGACGACGATGGTATCCGACATCGTGAGCGCCTCCTCCTGGTCGTGCGTGACATAGATGAAGGTGATGCCGAGGCGCTTGTGCATCTCTTTGAGCTCGATCTGCATCTCCTTCCGCATTTTGAGGTCGAGAGCGCCGAGGGGCTCGTCGAGGAGCAGAATTTCGGGCTCGTTGACGATGGCGCGGGCGATGGCGACGCGCTGCTGCTGCCCGCCCGAGAGGGTGGAGACGGCGCGCTTTTCAAAGCCTTCGAGGTCGACGAGCGCGAGCGCCTTTTTCACCTTCTCCGCGATCTCCTTTTTGGAGAGCTTTTCCTTCTTCGAATACCGATCGCCCTTGTCGTTTTCGTAAGTATTCACGATCTTCTTGCAGCGAAGCCCGAAGGCGATGTTTTCGAACACGTTGAGGTGGGGGAAGAGGGCATAGCGCTGAAACACCGTATTGACGGGGCGCTTGTTGGGGGGGAGCAGGGAAATATCCTTGCCGTTGAGCAAAATTTGCCCGCTCGTGGGGAGGTCGAAGCCCGCGATCATGCGCAGCGTCGTCGTCTTTCCGCAGCCCGAGGGGCCGAGGAAGGTGATGAACTCACCCTTGTTGACGTAGAAGCTGACGTTGTCGATGACGAGGGCGTCGTCGTAGTACTTGACGACATTCTTGAGTTCGATGATGTGTTCTGCCATTGGTTCTCCTTTTGTATTCCTTGTTATCTCACTTATCAAAACGCCCGAAAAAACGCTCCCTATATTATATGGTATAGAGACTGATTCCTCGGGCGGGATTTTAAAAGTTGGGCGGCGTGGACACCCACAAAAATTTGGCCTTTCCGCGCCCCTTGTTGACGATGTAGTGCTCCTTCCCCGCCGAGAAGTAGAAGCTCTCGCCCTTTTTACAGATCTTGCTGCGGTCGGCTCTGACGACGGCGATGCGCCCCTCCAGCACGTACCCGAATTCCTCGCCTTCGTGGGGGACATCCTCGGGTGTCTGAGCGCCCGGTTCGAGTTCCACGAGCACGGGCTCCATCATGTTTTTCTGCGCGTTGGGGATGACCCATGTCCACAGCATCCCTTCCGACTGCTTTTCGATGTACTCCTCTTTCGTGAAGACGATCTTTTCTTCCGCCTCTTCATGGAAGAAGTCCGCAAGATCGCTCCCGAGCGCCGTCAGAAGGTCGGAAAGCGTCGCGATGGAAGGGCTTGTGAGGTCGTTTTCGAGCTGCGAGATGTATCCCTTCGTCAGCTCGCAACGGTCGGCAAGCTCCTCCTGCGTGAGGTTCTTTTTGAGCCGCATCTCTTTGAGTTTGCTTCCGAGTTCTATCACGCTTTTACGCTCCTTTTCGCCTTCTTGTTTAGTAAAAATAAACTTTTGCCCGTGTTTTGCGAAACCACGGTAAAAATAAACCTTAAGTTTACGATTCCTAAACAAAGAACGTGGGAAGTATAGTGGATTTGCGTTAAAATGTCAACTGTTTGAAGGCATGTTCTGCAACATTTTTCGCGGTTTTTCCGCTTTTTTCGTCTGTTTGCGATATGTAAGGCAGGGGAGGGCGGAAAATTTGAAAAATGCCCCTTGATTTGCGGCGGGAAATATGGTATAATCGGAAAAAAGCATGGGGGAACATATGAAAAAAGAGTTGGTGCGGCGTGCCGTGTTCGACAGCGCCGTCATGATCGTCCTTGCCGTCCTGTTTGCCTTCAACTACATGCTCTTTATCGTCAAGAACCAGTTCGCGCCCGCGGGCTTCAACGGCATCGCGACGATGATCGAGTATAAGACGGGCTTTTCCGTCGGGTACTTCTCGCTCATCATCAACGTTCCGCTGTGCCTCTTCGCGTTCTTTTTCATCGACAGAGGCTTTGCCGCCAAGACGTTCATCTTCTCAGTCGTCTATTCGGTGGCGCTCCTCGTTCTGCAGACGGAGACCGTCTCTTCCGCCCTTGCTCAGTTCCAGTACGACGCGCAGGGCGTCGATACCATCTTCCCCGCCCTCATCGCGGGCGCGGTGGGGGGATTTGTGTACGGCCTGAGCTTCCGCCGCAACGCCTCGACGGGCGGCGCGGATGTCGTTGCCAAGTTCGTCAGCAAGAAAAATCCAATGCTCAATTTCTTCTGGATCAATTTTGCCATCAACGCGGTCATTGCGATTGCCTCCTACTTTGTCTATGCGGAGCCGGACGGCGCGGGCGGCTTCCTCTACGAATACAAGCCCGTGTGCCTGTGTATGCTCTACTGCTTCCTTTCGAGCATGGTGGGCAACAGCATCATCAAGGGCTCGAAGTCGGCGTATAAGTTCCTCATCATCACCTCGCATACGGAGGAGATCGAGCGCGACATCCTTTTAAAGCTCAAGCACAGCGCCACCCGCATCCACGCGGAGGGGGCGTACAGCCACACCTCGCGCGACGTCCTTTTGTGCGTGGTCAACAAGCGGCAGCTCATCGAATTCCGCGATATTTTAGCGCAGTACGACAACACGTTCTCCGTCGTCGAGACGGTCAACGAGATCTACGGCAACTTCGTCAACGTCAAAAAGGACGAGAATTGGGTAAAAAAGACGCTCGAAAAGGCGGAAAAAGTCATCGGCATCAAGGGCGAAGAAAAGCCGCCGCAGCCGCCCAAACAATAACTCCCGCGAAAAGGCCCCCGATAGTCTCGGGGGCTTTTTTTCTGTCGCCCGCCCCCAAAACTCCCCTGAAGCGCGGGGGCTTTTTTTGCAAAAAAATTTTCGGGAGGGGCAAAAAACCTGTTTAAGCCTTCCCCGAAAGCGGTATATTATAAGCGAAAAGATAAGGGCACCGACAAGGATGCCGATACCCCGGATAAGGAGATGATTTTTATGAAAAACGAACTTACCAAACGCGATAACTACGACTTCTTTGATGCAGCCATGAACGACCTCTTCCCCGGCTTCTACGGCTTCAACGCTAGGAACGTGCAGCGGTACATGAGGACGGATATCAAGGAGAGCGACGAGGGCTACACGATGGAAGTGGAGGTCCCCGGCGTCGATAAGAGCGACATCCGCCTCGACCTCAAGGAAGGGTACCTGACGATCTCCGTCAACAAGAGCGAGAAGCAGGAGAGCGGCAAGAAGGAAAACTACATCCACCGCGAGAGAAGCTTCTCGTGCAGCCGCAGCTACTACGTCGGCGACATCAGCAAGGACGAGATCAAGGCTAAGTATGAAAACGGCATGCTCAACGTCTTCATTCCCAAGGAGGATAAGAAGAAGGCGGAAGAGAGCCACATCACGATCGAATAACGGGAAGGGGACGCTCAGGCGTCCCTTTTCTTTTCGTTTCCGGGGCGCTTCGGCGCCCTTTTTTGTTTCGCGAGGGTGCGTTCTTCGGGCGCCCCTTTTTTGTTTTGCGGGCGCCGTGTTTTGTTTGTGCCCGATCTGTTCTAAAAACAAAAACCCCTCTCCCGCGGTGGGGGGAGAGGGGGTGCGGAAAGTAGCACAAAAAGCGCCCTTATCGGGCGCTTCGCTTATCGGTTCGTCTGCGTTACGCGATGGCGCTGAGACGCTTTGCGAGCTTCGCCTTCTTATTCGCCGCGTTGTTCTTGTGCAGGAGGCCCTTGGAGCAAGCGGAATCGATGGCGGAGACCGTCTCGGGATAGAGCTTGTTTGCGGTCTCCTTGTCGCCTGCCTCGACGGCAGCCATGAACTTCTTGATCTGGGTCTTGAGGGCGGACTTGATCATCTTGTTCTGCGCCGCCTTCTTCTCGGTCACGAGCACGCGCTTCTTTGCGGATTTGATATTGGGCACGGTAAATCTCCTTTCGTTCGTTTTCAATCTTAGGTATTTTAGCATAAAATGCAGTGGTTGTAAACTGTTTTTTGCAGAAATCCGCACATTTTTTCGCGGATTTTTGCGCGGGAGGAGAGAATGTCTGAGATGCTTCGTCTGGGGGTGATGGACAGCGGCGTAGGCGGCTTCGGGGTGCTCCTCGAGTGCCTCCGCCTCACGTCGGGCGTCCGCTATTTTTACTTTGCCGATGCAGACCATGCTCCCTATGGGAGCATGGAAGAAAAAGAGATCGAAAAATGTGTCTCCTCGGGGCTGAAAATGTTTTCGGATCTCGGGATGGATGCGGCCGTCCTCGCGTGCAACACCGCGACCGCCGTCTGCGTGGACGAGATGCGCCGCCGCTTTCCGTTTCCCGTCATCGGCACCGAGCCCGCCGTGCGTCCCGCCGTCCGTGCAGGGTGTAAAAATATCCTCGTCCTCGTCACGCCGAGAACGCGCGATACCGTCCGCTTCCGCGCCCTTCTCTCCCGCGAGAGGGGGAACTTCACCGTGTTCGCACCGCCCGCCCTCGCCTCCGCCGTGGAGGCATACGCCGCGGGGAAGCCGCTGTCCCTTGCCGACCACCTGCCGGAGGGGAACTTCGACGGCGTCGTCCTCGGCTGCACGCACTACACGTTGGTGGGAGAGGGGATCTCCTGCTTCTACTCTGCGCCCGTGTTCGACGGCAACCGGGGCACGGCACGGCGGCTCTTTGCGAGCGTCGGCCTTTGCGTCCCGCCCCGCCCCGAGGAGTCCCTTGAAGCCGCTGAGCCGCCCGCTCTTTGGGACGCGGACAGGGGCGGCTGTCCACGGTCAGGGATTTTTGACCACCGAAAGGGCGCGTTGACCACCATCGGACGTTTCGCATCGGGGTGTGAAATCCAAACAGAAAATGAGGTTATTTTTCTTATTTCGTCAAAAAATCGTAAGAAATTGTGTTACGAACAAACGTTTTTCAAGCGATTGGCGTCGAAAAACGTCAAATTTGCTCACATCGGCGAAAAATTTTTTTGAAATACCCCGAAAAAGTGGTCACGAGTGGTTGACACGGGAAAGGGCGTGTGTTATAATAGTCTCAGACTTCTAAAAGGAGAGGACGGATGGCTGCTTTCACCGGAACGGTCTATCACGCGATGGACGCGAAAAACAGAATACGCATCCCGGCGAAATTCCGCACCGGCCTCGGGAAGGAATACAGCTTCATCATCGGCTCGCAGGGCTGCATCGCGGTCTATCCGCAGGCGGTGATGGACGAGCGCGTCGAAAAGCTCAACGACATCCATTCGGGCGATCCCAAGCTTCTCGCCGCAAAGCGCAAGATCTTAGCTTCCATCGAGCAGCTCCAGGAGGACGATCAGGGCAGGACGCTCCTTCCCGCATCCTTCCGGCAGGCGGCCAAGATCCAGAAGGAAGTCGTTACCATCGGTATGGGCAACTATATCGAGATCTGGGCCAAGGAAGTTTACGATAAGGCGAACGAGGAGCTCTCGATGGACGAAGCTCTTGCCCTCGTGGATTTCTAAGATATGCTTCCCTTTTATCACAGGCCCGTGATGCTCGACGAAGTCATTGCAGGGCTTGCCATCAAGCCCCACGGCGTGTACTTCGACGGCACGGTGGGCGGCGGGGGACACTCCTTCGCCATTCTCGAAAGCGATCCTACGGTGCGCCTCATCGGGACCGACCGCGACGAAGAGGCTGTAAAAGCCGCAGGCGAACGGCTCAGGCCGTTTGAGGGAAGATTTCAGCTTTACAAATCAGACTACCGGAAATATTCGGAAATTCTCAAGCGAGCGGGTGCGGACAGGCTCGACGGTGTGCTATTGGACCTCGGAATTTCCTCTCATCAGATCGACGACGAAGAGAGAGGGTTTTCGTACCGGAAGGCATCCGCACCGCTCGATATGAGAATGGACAGGGAGTCGGGCTTCACGGCAGAGGACGTCGTGAACGACTACGCGGAAGAAAAGCTCTTCCGCATCCTCCGTGACTACGGGGAAGAGCGCTTTGCGGGCGCCATCGCATCCAACATCGTGCGGCGGCGGGAAAAGGACCGCATCACGACGTGCGGCGAACTCGCCGCGATCGTGGAAGAGAGCATCCCCTTAAAGTTCCGCTCCCCCGCGTGCGCGCGGCAGACCTTTCAGGCGATCCGCATCGAAGTCAACGGCGAACTGACGGGTCTGAGAGAGTGCATCAAGGGCCTTGTCAGGCACTTGAATACGGGCGGCAGGATCTGCATCCTCACCTTCCATTCCCTGGAAGACAGGATCGTGAAGGAGACCTTCCGCGAATTACAGACGCCCTGCACCTGCCCGCCGCAATTCCCCGTCTGCGTGTGCGGCAAGAAGAAAGAGGTGGAGCTTGTCAACAAAAAGCCCATCGTCGCAAGCGCGGAAGAAATGCAGGAAAATTCACGGAGCAAATGTGCCAAGCTCCGCATCGCATGCAAGATAGAGGCATGAATGGCCATACCAAAGAATAAGTTATAAGGAGCAACGAAGGTGGCAGGCATCCCCGTATTGGACAGAGAGATCGCAAGACTGAGTGAGGAGCAGAGGGAGTACCGCAAGCAGGAGAACGACGCGGCGCAGCTGCACGGGAGATCGATCTCCGAAAATTACAGAAAGCTCATCGAGCCGCAGCAGAACGAACCCTGGGCGGAACCCTATGCATACAACACGCAGGCCTACGATCCCGCGCATGCCGATCCGTCGCTCAAGACGTACGATATGTCTGCGCCCGCGTACGCGCCTGAGGCACCCTCTCGCAGCTATGCGCCCGCATACGCTCCCGAGAGCGCGCCGCAGCAGAACTACTATCAGCCCGTCTACCGCTCCGATTACCGCGAGCCCGAATATCACGCGCCCGTCGTCCCTTCGTCGACGCCCGGCGCTCCCAGCGCTGCACAGCGCCTCAACGACTATGTGCCCATCCGTGCGGGGATGCCCTTAACGCGCATGGGGGATATGCCGTCCTATGCGCCCCAGGCGAGCTACGCCTCTCCCGCCGCGCCCGCCGCGGAAAAGAAGCAGCTCTTTGAAGGGCTCACCTATCAGAACGGCGAACTCATCGATAATACCGTGGTGGCTCCCACCTACGACTCCTCCTATGTACCCGCTGCGCCTGCTTATGCCCCCGCAGAGGCAGGCGCGTATGCGGGGACAGCCGCTCCCGTCTTCGAAGAAGAGGACGAGGACGACGCTCTTCCCACCCGCATGACGCTGGACGCCGCAACGCGCGCCCCTCAGCGCATCGAGACGGTGGAACGGCAGGAAAACGCCGTTGTCGGGTTCTTCCGTACGCTTTCGACGAAGGCAAAGGTGGCGCTCGCGTGCGTCGCGGTCGTCGTCGTTGCCATGATCTCGCTCATCTGCGTCAATACGGCGCTCCTCAACTCCGCAGAAGCGGCAGTCCTCTCCCGTCAGGAGCAGGTCCAGATGCTCACGGAGCGCGCCGAAGAGATCCAGGCGCAGATCGACCATTACAACAGCAAAGAATTCATCGACCAGTGGGCACAGGAGCACGGGATGACCCGCGCCGACTGACGCCCGAAGGAGAACTGCATATTGCGGAAAGCGAACGTCTCGCTCACCGTCTTACGAAAGAGGTTATTTGCCGTGCTTGCGGCGATAGCCTTTCTTTTTTGCCTTTTTCTGGGCAGGTTCTTCTATGTCCAGCTCGTCTGGGAGCGCGAACTGCTTGCCCGCGCCGTCGATCAGTGGACGCGGGAACTGCCCGTCGCCCCCGAGCGCGGCAACATCTTCGATGCGAGCGGCGAACTTCTCGCGGGCAACACGGCGGCGTACACCCTCTACGCCCGCGCCAACGCCGTGCAGGATGCGGAAAAGACGGCAAGGGCGCTCTCCTCCCTTCTGCCGCTCTCCTACGAGTCCCTCCTTGCAAAGCTTTCCGACCGTTCGAGTTCGGAGATCGTCCTCCTGCGCCGCGTGGAAAAGGAGACGGTCGCCGCCGTGGAGGGGACAAACCTGCAAGGCATCTATTACGCGCGGGATAACCGCCGCGTCTATCCTTACGGCGCTCTTGGCTGCCAGGTGCTCGGCTTTTCCTCTTCGGACGGCGCGGGGCTCACGGGCATCGAAAAGCAGTACGACGGCTATCTTGCGGGCACGAAGGGGGAGATCTTGTACGAGACCGACCTCGTCGGCGCCGAGATCGAGGGCACGGGCGCTTCCTACATCCCCGCAGAGGACGGGCTCGACGTGACGCTCACCCTCGACGTGCGCATCCAATCGCTCGCGGAAGAGGTGATGGCGCGCGCCCTCGAAGAACACGGGGCAAAGGCGGCGCGGTGCGTCGTGCTCGACCCTTCCGATTTTTCCGTGCTCGCGATGGTCAACCTTCCCTCGTACGACCTCAACGACATCCCGCGCGGGGATGCGTCGGAGCTCAACGCCCTCTCCCGCAACGCGCTTATCAGCGACGCCTATGAGCCCGGTTCCACCTTCAAGATCGTCACGGCGGCAGCGAACATCGAAGAATATCTCCGCGGGAACAAGAGCGCCTATTCCCCGCAGACCGTCTTTTCGAGCAGCCGCACCCGCAATGTGGAGGGCTCTACGATCCGCTGCTGGAGCGATCACAAGAACGGAAAGCACGCCAATCTCACGCTCGCGGGGGCGCTCAACAACAGCTGCAATCCCTGCTTTGTTGATATCGTCCTCGCGCTCGGGAAGGAGACCTTTTACGATTATCTCGAAAAGTTCCGCTTCGGCAGCGCCACGGGCATCGACTTTTCGGGCGAGGCGATCGGCATGCTGCTCCCCGAAAGCACCTTAAAAAACAGCGACCTTGCGCGCATCGGATTCGGGCAGAGCATCGCGGTGACGCCCCTGCAGCTCGCGTGCGCCGCCGCGGCGGCGGTCAACGGGGGATATTACTACGCGCCCCGTCTCGTCAAGAGCATCTCTTCGGAGGACGGCGCCGTGTATCTCGAATCCGGAAAGCGCCTTCTCTGCCGCACGGTGAGCGAGGAGACTTCGGAGATCCTTTCCTCCATGCTCGAAGGCGTCGTCAAAGAGGGCAGCGGCAAGCAGGCGTATGTCGAAGGGCTGCGCGTCGCGGGCAAGACGGGCACCGCGCAAAAGTACGAGAACGGGCACATCGCTGCGGGCAAGTACGTCTCTTCCTTCGTGGGGTACTTCCCCGCGGACGACCCGCGCTATCTTGTTCTCGTCATTGTCGACGAGCCGCAGGGTTCCTATTACGGCAGCACCGTCGCCGCGCCCTGTGCGGGAGAAATTTTCCGCGGCATCGCGGAGACGATACATTTCAAGGGGGTGGAGGGTTGAAGCTTTCCTCGCTTTCGGAAGGACTTTTACAAAAGAGGCTGGTGGGGGATGCGGACATCCTTTCCCTGTGCGCCGACAGCCGCGCCGTGGGGGAGGGCGATCTCTTTTTCTGCATCGCGGGCACGCATGCAGACGGACATCTCTTTGCGAAAGAGGCGCTGAGGAGGGGCGCTGCCGCCTTTGTCACCGAACACGAACTGCCCCTGCCCGCGCCGCAGCTCATCGTGCCCGACTCGCGCGAGGCGATGGCGCGCATCGCGGCGGCGTTCTGCGGGCATCCCGAGCGAAAGCTCAGGCTTATCGCTGTCACGGGCACCAACGGCAAGACGACGACGGCGCATCTCCTCTTTCATATTTTAGAGGCGGCGGGAAAACGGGCGGGGCTCATCGGCACGCTGGGCGCGCGCTTTCAGGGCACCGTCATCGCGCCCGAGCTCACGACGCCCGATCCCTTCCACCTCTTCCCGCTCCTCAAAGATATGGCGGAGGCGGGCGCGGAGTACGTCGTCATGGAAGTTTCGGCGCACGCGCTCGCCCTCAGGAAGGAGTGCCCGATCGTCTACGACGCCGCCGTCTTTACCAACCTCACGCGCGATCATCTCGATTTCTTCGGCTCGATGGAACGCTACGGCGCGGCAAAGGCGAAGCTCTTTCAAAGGGAGCGCTGCCGTCTTGCCGTCCTCAATGCGGACGACGCGTTTTCGGGGACGCTCGCAAAGGGCGGCATGCCCTGTATTACCTACGGGCTCGAAAGCCCCGCCGACTGCTTTGCCGTCGTGGAAGAAAAGAAGCTGCGCTCCTCGCGCGTCGTGTTCAATCTCTCCGATGAACTCGTCGAAGCGCGGCTGCGCCTCGTGGGGCGGCACAACGTGTATAACGCGCTCGCCGCCGCAGCGGCAGCCAAAGCGCTCGGGCTGAGCAGCGACGCCGTCTCCCGCGGCATCTCCTCGACGCAGGAGGTGGACGGGCGGCTCGAATGGGTGGCGTCCTACAACGGGGCGGATATCTTCGTCGACTTCGCGCACACGCCCGACGGCCTCGAAAAATCGGTCACCGCCCTCAAAGAGGAGTGTAAGGGAAGGCTCATCCTGCTCTTCGGCTGCGGGGGCAACCGGGATGAAGGCAAGCGCGCCGTCATGGGGGAGGTCGCGGCGAGCCTCGCCGACTTTTCCGTCCTCACGTCCGATAACCCGCGCTATGAAGACCCCGTCGCCATCATCGCCGAGATCGAGAAGGGCTACCGCGAAGTTTCCGACCGCTATGTTGCCGTCGAGGAGCGCGAAAAGGCGATCGAATACGCCCTCACACACCTCAAGGCGGGGGATATTTTGCTCGTTGCGGGCAAGGGCGGGGAGACGACGCAGGAGATCATGGGAATAAAATACCGCTACAACGACAAAGCTGTCATCAAGGCGGCTTTGGAAAGATTGTGATGCACGAACTTGTTCTCTGTCTTTTAACGGGCTTTGCGCTCTCGCTTCCGCTGTGTGCGATAGAGATCCCGCTCTTGAAGCGGGCGGGCGCGGGGCAGAACATCTTATGCTATGTGAAGGAGCACCGGGATAAGGGAGGCACGCCCACCATGGGCGGGCTGGGCTTTACGCTCGCCGCGGCGGGCGCTTCCCTTCTCCTCTTTCAGGGCGACGGCCGTCTCTTTCCCGCCCTCGCGGTGGGGGGAGGGTACCTGCTCGTCGGGCTTTTGGACGACCTGTTGAAAAAGCGGCGGAAGGACAACCTCGGCCTCCGCCCCTATCAGAAGATCTGCTTTCAGCTCGCTGTCGCGCTCATCGCGGCGTTCTACTGCCTGTACGCGGGGGCGACCAAAGTGTATCTCCCCTTCACAAAGCAGATGATAGACCTTTCCTGGGGCATCGTGCCGCTCGGCGTCTTCGTCTTTCTCGCGACGGTCAACTGCGTCAATTTAACGGACGGGCTGGACGGGCTCGCGGGCTCCGTTTCGGCGGTATTTTTCCTCTTTCTGGGGGCGCTTTTAGCGCTCGAAGGGCAGAGCGGCGGGCTCGAAGTGCTCTCCTTCTGCCTTGCGGGGGCGCTTGCCGCGTACCTTGTCTTCAATGTGGGGCGGGCGAGCGTCTTCATGGGGGATACGGGCTCGCTCGCCCTCGGCGGCTTTGCGGCGGCGATCTCCCTCTTTTCTGGGAACGTCCTTCTTCTGCCCTTTTTGGGGGCGATGTTCGTCCTGTCCGGCATATCCGTCATCCTTCAGGTCATATCCTATCAAACGAGGAAGAAGCGCATCTTTCTGATGGCGCCCATCCATCACCACTTCCAGGAGAAGGGCTTTTCGGAAGGCAAGATCGCCTACTGCTATGCGGCTGTCACGGCGTTTTTCGGGCTTTTATTGCTCCTTCCCTATCTTTAAGGAGGCATCATGCTGTTCTCTCAACAGGTCTTTCTGGTGGCGGGGCTCTCCCGCTCGGGCGTTTCGGCGGCGGAATTTCTCCTCTCCCGCGGCGCCAAGGTGTATGCATATGACGATGCGGAGGGGGAAAGCGTGCAAAAAGCGATCGCCTCGCTTTCCGAAAAAGGCTGCCGCATCGTACATAGAGAAGAACTTTCAGAGCGCGCCAAGGAGTGTGACATCCTCGTCCTGAGCCCCGGGATCCCCATCGATCATCCGCTCGCACGCTTTTTCCGCACCCACGGGAAGCGGGTGACGGGAGAGATGGAGCTGGGCGCTTTGGCGCTTTCCTGCCCCGCCGTCGCCGTCACGGGCACCAACGGCAAGACGACCACCGTCACCATGCTCGAGCGCATCTTCCGCGCGGCGGGCAAGGAGTGCTTCGCCTGCGGGAACAGCGGGCTCCCGCTCACCGCGGCGGCGGGAAAGCTCAGAAGCGGCGGCGTTGCCGCCGTCGAAGTCTCCTCCTTTCAGCTCGAGACGCTCTCCTCCCTGCGCCCGCACGTCGCCGTCGTCCTCAACATCGCGGAAGACCACCTCGACCGCCACTACAACATGGAAAACTACATCTATTTGAAGCGCAAATTGCTCAAAAACTGCACGGAGAGCGAGTACGCCGTCCTCAACCGCGACGACCCTGTTGTGCGTTCGTTTGCCGAGCACACCAAGGCGCAGGTCGTGTGGTTTTCCGTGAAAGAGCGCGCCGAAGGCGCGTATTTGGAGGACGATCATCTCTATTTCAAGGGGGAGAAGGTGCTCTCTACGGACGATCTTTCGGTGCGCGGGGAGCACAACCTTGCAAACGCCCTTGCCGCGATTGCCGCGGCGAAACTCATGGGCGTGGGGAATGAAGCGATCGCATCTGCGCTCTCTTCCTTCAAGGGGGTCTCGCACCGCCTCGAGAAGGTGCTCGAAAAGAATGGCGTTGTCTACATCGACGATTCCAAGGCGACCAACGTCGATTCCTGCCTGAAAGCGGTCGCGGGGCTGGACAGGGAGACGGTGCTTCTTGTCGGCGGGAAGGACAAAGGGGAGCAGTTCGGCCCGCTCTTTTCTGCGCTCAAACGCTCGCGCGTCGTGCACGCGGTGCTCTTCGGCGAGTGCGCCTTCCGCCTCATGAACGCCGCGATGGAGGAAAACTTCACCGCCGTCACCCTCTGCCGCCCCTTCGAGGTCGCAGTAAACGTCGCCTGCCTCACGGCGCGGCCGGGGCAGAACGTGCTCCTCTCGCCCGCCGCGGCGAGCTTCGATGAGTTCCGCAGCTTCGAGGAGCGCGGCGAAAAGTTTGCATCTCTTGTCAAGGCGTATGCGGAGTCTTCCGCCCAGGAAGCGGCAGCGGGGGACGGGGAGAGGGGAGAAACGGGCAAAGAGGATACATCGCTTGACTGAGAAGAGCCGCGCGCTTATGTTCAAAGTCTCCCCTGCGGCGCATGCGCGGCGGGGGAGGGGAGACGTGCTCTTTCTGGGCGGCGTCGCTGCCATCGCGGCGCTCGGCGTGCTCTTCGTGTATTCAGCGAGCTGCTACACGGCGAAGGTGCAGTACGGCGATGCGTTCTACTTCCTCAAAAAACAGCTTCTGGGGTTTTTCTTAGGGCTTGCCGCGATGCTCTTTCTCTCCCGTGCGGACGCCGCGCGGTGGAAAAAAGCGGGCGTTCCGGCGCTCGTTGCGGCCGTTCTCCTGCTTGCGGCGGTGTTCATCCCGGGGCTCGGGAAGACGAGCTACGGCGCCACCCGCTGGCTGGGGCTGGGGCCCGTCACGCTGCAGCCTTCCGAGCTTGCAAAGTTTGCCTTCGTGCTCTTTTCTGCGGGGCATTTTGCTTCCGATCCCTCCCGTCCGCGCCGTTTTTCGGGCATCCTTCCCGTCCTCGGGGCGGGCGCTTCTCTCTGCGTCCTCATCCTGCTGGAGCCCAACCTCTCCGTCACCATGGTCATGGGCGCGCTCATGCTGGGGATGCTCTTTCTTGCGGGTACGCCCAAAAAGACGCTCCTTCTCATCCTGCTTCCCATCCTCTTGGCGGTGCCCGTGCTCATCCTGGCGGAGCCCTACCGCCTCCGCCGCCTCATGGCGTTCCTCGATCCGTGGGCGTCCCCGCAGGATGAGGGCTATCAGCTCATCCAGTCGCTCTATGCGCTCGCAAACGGCGATCTGTTCGGTGTGGGGCTGTTCTCTTCGCGGCAGAAATACCGCTTTCTGCCCTTCGCCGAGAGCGATTTCATCCTCTCCGTCATCGCCGAGGAGACGGGCTTTTTCGGCATCTTGTGCCTGTTCCTCCTCATCGGGTTCGTCGCATGGCGGGGGTTCCGCATCGCGGCGAACGCACACACGTTCTATGAATACCTGCTCGTTTCGGGCATCATGTTCGCCTTTGCGGTGCAGGCGGCGCTCAACGCGCTCGTCGTCAGCGGCTGCGTGCCGCCCACGGGGCTGCCGCTCCCCCTCGTGAGCGCGGGCAACACCTCGCTCATCGTCACGATGGCGGGCATGGGGCTCGTGTTCGGCGTGTCACGGCGGCAAGGCGGGGCATAAGATGATAGGGAAGCGACCGGGCGCGCACGCAGCAAAAGTGCCGCGCCCGTGCCATTTGTCACGGGGAGAAAACTATGGACAAATTACTCATCACCGGGGGCAGGAAGCTTTTGGGGAGCGTTCCCGTCTCTTCCGCCAAAAACGCCGTCCTGCCGCTCTTTGCCGCCTCCGTGCTCACGGAAGAGCCCGTCACCATCCGCGGCGTGCCCGCCATCTCGGATGCGATGTGCATGGCGCAGATCCTGCGCGAGCTGGGTGCCGAAGTGACCTTTTCGGGCGGCGACGTCACCATCGACAGCGCCTCCTCTTGCTCGCACGAGATCCCGCCCTCCCTCACGCGGGAGTTAAGGTCTTCCGTCTTCATGCTCGGCTCGCTCTTGACGCGCTTCCGCCGCGCGCTCATCGCGTATCCGGGCGGCTGCGACATCGGGCTCCGTCCCATCGACATGCACCTTTCGGCGCTCCGCCGCCTGGGCGTGAGCATCGACGAAGAGGACGGCTACATCTTCTGTGAGTGCGATAACCTCAAAGGGGCGGAGATCTCCCTCGATTTCCCCAGCGTCGGGGCGACGGAAAACGTGCTGCTCGCCGCCGTCATGGCGGAAGGGGAGACGGTTTTACGAGGCGCCGCCCGCGAACCCGAGATCGTCGATCTCGCCCGCTTTTTGCAGGCGATGGGGGCGAAGATATGCGGCGCGGGCACCGACGTCATCGCAGTCGAGGGCGTGAAAAAGCTCAGAGGCGTCTCGTATGCCCCCATGAAGGACCGCATCGAGGCGGGCACCTATCTCATCATGGCGGCGGTATGCGGGGGAGAGGTGGAAACGCAGGGCGTCGCGCCCGAGAATCTCGGGCTCCTTTTACATAAATTGCGTGAAAACGGTTGCAAGATCGGGGCAAAAAATGATAAAATAAGATTGGAAAGTTTGGGGAAACTCAAATGCAACCGCCGCATCGAAACGATGCCCTTTCCGGGGTTTCCCACCGATCTGCAGGCGCAGGCAGCCGCCCTCAACAGCGGGGCGGAGGGGTGTGCGCTCATCGAAGAGAACCTCTTCGAAACGCGCTTCAAGTATGTGCCCGAACTCAGAAAGATGGGGGCGGACATCGAAGTCAAGGGAAGGACTGCGCTCATCCGCGGCGTTCCCCGCCTGCACGGGGCGTCCCTCGTCGCGGGGGATCTGAGGGGAGCCGCCGCACTCGTCGTCGCCGCGCTCGGCGCGGAGGGCGAAAGCGAAGTTTTGGATCTTTCCCATCTCGACCGCGGCTATGAAGACCTGCCGCACAAACTCAGAAAGCTCGGGGCGAAGATCGCGCGCGTGCGCGTCTGAACCTTACGGCAAGGAGATACGAATGAAGAAGAAGGTACTCATCCTCACGGGCGTCGCCGTGGCGCTCCTCATCGCCGTCATCGCGGCGGCGCTCAACGCCGTCTTCACCGTGGCGCGCGTCGAGGTGCACTTTTCCGTCTGTTCCTCGCAGGGGGAGGCGGAGGCGGTGCTCCTTCAGGGCGAACTCACCGATGCTTACGTCGGCAGGAGCACGACCTTTCTGAAGCTCGAAGAGGTGGAAGGGGTGGTAGAACGCTATCCCGCCTTCCGCGTCGTCTCGGCGGAAAAGCACTTCCCCCGCACGGTGTCGCTCACCGTGGAAGAGCGCAAAGAATGCTATGCCTTCCGCCGCGAGAACGGGCTTTACGCCATCCTCGACGAAGAGGGCGTGTACCTTTACGACCGCGAGCAGAACGTGAACCGCCGCGGCGGGGAGAACATCCTTCTCAACGGCTTTGCCCTGCTTGCGGGGGAGGCGGGCACGAAGGTCTCGGGCGAGTATGCTCAAGAGCTCGTTTCCATGCTCTCCGTGTTCACGGAAGCGCTCGGGGATGCGCGCGCCAACGTCGTCTCGGTGACGCTTTCGACGGAATACGAGCTGGGCGCGTACTTCCTCCTCGCCATGCGCGAAGGGGTGACCGTGCAGATCTTCACCCCCGAAAACCATACGGAGGAGAAGGCGGAGGCGGTGATCGAAAAGTACCTCTCCCTTTCGGAGACGGAAAAGACGTACGGCTTCTTCGACGTCATCGACTCCATCGACGGGGGATTTACCGTGAGCAATCACCGCGCTTCCCTGTAAAGCCGCCCAAATTAAGCAAATTGTGCCAAAAAGCGCTTCTCCTCGAGGCGCTTTTTTTAGTGGTCGGAAGGAAATCTCACCACAATCTCTTGACAATACAGCCCGCCTTTGCTATAATTTATGACAGAATACTGCTGTATTGCAGGAAAGTACAAAGGAAGGCGCGATGGCGGGCAAGAGCATTGCTGTGTTGGATATCCGTTCCTCGGAAGTCGCCGTATTCGTCGGCGAGCGGGGCGTGAACCGCACATTCGTCTTTAAGGCGAGCAAAACCGAATCGTACGGCGGCTATCAGGACGGGGAATTTTACGACGTCTCCGATCTTTCAGCGGCTGTATTGCGTGCGCTCGACGCCGTCCAGCAGGTCTGCGGCGAAAAGATCCGCTCCCTCTATGTGGGCGTTCCAGGGGAGTTCACCAAGGTGGAGCCCCGCGAGCAGGACCTCGGCTTTCCCAAAAAACTCAAAATAAGCAATAAGGAGCTCGATCAGCTCTTTTCGATGGGGAGAAAGCAGCCCGACGGCTGGCGCTACATGCGCGTGACGAGCATGGTGTACGTCACGGCAGACAACCGCCGCGTCGCCGATCCCGTCGGCCTCTATTCGACGGGGCTCTCGGGCGTCCTTTCCTACTTTTATGTGAGCGAGTACTTTGCAAATACGCTCGAACACATCTTTTCCCGCCGCCGCATCGAGCTTCATTTCCTTCCCACGCAGTTTGCGATGGCGGCATATCTCATCCCGCCCGAAACGCGCGATGAATATGCGCTCTTTCTCGATATCGGCCATCTTTCCTCATCCTTCCTGGTGCTGCTCGGCAACGGCGTGCTCGCCCAACGCACCTTCTGGGCGGGAGAGGGGCAGATCGCCGTCCGCCTCATGAAGCGCTTCTCCCTCCCTTACGAAGTCGCAACGGCGCTGCTTGCTAAGGCAAATCTCTATTTGAAGCGCGACGCCAAGAACCGCGAAGTCGTCTACGGCGGCAGGAGCTACGAGATCCCCACCAAAGAGTTCATCGAAGAAGTCAAGGCGGGGCTCGACGATCTGTGCGAGCTCGTCGGCCGTTTCCTGGAAGAATGTTCGGGCAAGGAGCTCGACAGTAAGCCCATCTATGTCTCGGGCGAAGGGTTCGCAGGCATCCGCGGCGCGCTCGAGCACATGAGCAAGCGGCTGAGCTGCGTATGCGAACAGGTCGCACCCGACCTTCCCTACTACAATAAGCCCTCGATGAGTTCGCGCATCGCCCTCATCGACATGGCATCGGAAGATTCCCGCGCGAGCGGATCTTTGAAACGATTTTTGAATATTTTCGGAGGTTAACCACTGATGTATAACGACAACGTGCCCTTCCTGGGAAGAGATGATATGGGGGACCGTCAGCCTCAGCCCATGCCCGTGGAGCCCGAGCTCAGCGGCCGTGCGCGCATCAAGGTCATCGGCGTCGGCGGCGCGGGCAACAATGCCGTCAACCGCATGATCGATGCCGGCATTTCGAGTGCGGAATATATCGCCGTCAATACGGACGCGCAGATCCTTTCCTGCAGCAAGGCAAAGACCAAGATCCAGATCGGCGCTCATCTTACCAAGGGCCTCGGCGCGGGCGCCGACCCCGAGATCGGCCGCGCTGCCGCCGAAGAGAGCAAGGAAGAGCTCGTCAAGGCGGTGGAAAAGACCGACCTTCTCTTCATCACGGCAGGCATGGGCGGCGGCACGGGTACGGGCGCCGCACCCGTCATCGCCAAGATCGCCAAGGATATGAAGATCCTCACCGTGGCGGTCGTCACCGAGCCCTTCTCCTTCGAAGGCAAGCGCCGTATGGACAATACGATGAAGGGCATCGATAACCTTCGCAAGTACGTCGATACGCTCATCATCATCCCTAACGAAAAGATCGGGGACGTCGTTCCCCGCAACGCTCCCATGGCGGAAGCGCTCCGCGTTGCGGACGAGGTGTTGAAGCAGGGTATCCGCGGCATTGCCGATCTCATCGTCACGCCCGCCCTCATCAACCTCGACTTTGCCGACGTCAAGACCATCCTGAAAGACCGCGGCCTCGCGCACATGGGCGTGGGCGTCGCCAAGGGCGAGAACCGCATCATGGAAGCGGTGCGCCTTGCCGTCAATTGCCCGCTGCTCGAAACGACCATCGAGGGCGCCACGGGCGTCATCCTCAACGTCGTCGGCGGGAACGATCTCACCTTCGACGAAGTCAAGACGGCGGCAAACCTTATCCACGGCGTCGTGGACTACTCCGCGAACATCATCTTCGGTGCGTGCATCGACGAAAATATCAGCGACGAAGTGGAAGTCACCGTCATCGCGACGGGCTTCCCCGCAGCGGGAAGAGAGAGCAGCAACCAGCTCTCTTCGCGTGCGCCCGCCTATCAGCAGCAGCGCCCCGCGGCGGCGCGTCCTCCCATGCCTCAGCAGGGGCAGGGGGCTCCCCGTCAGCCTCAGGCGCCTTCCCGCCCGCTCTCCGCGTTCTCCGCGCAGCAGGCGCAGCAGCAGGCCCCTCTGGGGTATGCGCCCCGCCCGCAGCAGCCCGGCACCTATTACGGCAACCCGCCTCAGGCGCCCACGACGCCCCGCGGCGCTTTCTACGGGAATGAGCCCCGCCAGCCGCAGAACGCTTACTACGGCACGCAGCCTCAGCCTCAGCAGAATTTATATGATGCGCCCAACGCAGGCGCGCAGCCCTATCCTCAGAACGGGGCGGCGTATGCAGACCCCCGTGCGGCACAGCGCCCCGCGCCGACCGAAGCGCCCGAGGACGACTACACGCCCGAAAGCCCGCAGGATCAGAAGCTGCCTCCCTTCGTGCAGCGGCTGCTCGGCAAAAAGAAATAAAGTTCTATTGGCTATGCCGCCCCGCAAGGGGCGGTTTTTTTGTAAAAAAGCGGCGCGCCCTTTGCAAAGCGCAAAGGGCGCGCCGCCGTATCTTCATACGTTTTATGCTTTTGCCCAGGGGGTATGCGTCCAGGCGCCTTCGGGGCCGTCCGAAAGCAGTTTCCGGACGGCGTCCGTCAGTGTGTCGAGGTAACTTTTCCCGTCATATGCCGCGCAAACTTCTTTCCAGAACGCGCCGCCGAACAGGTAGGATCGCGCAAACTCCCGCCAGCCCGAGAGCCCGTTGGCGGCGACTTGTCCCATGTCGGAGAGAAGCTGTTCCGCCTCCGCCTGCGTCAGCCAGCCCACGAAATAGCCCCAGCGTGTGATCATTGCCGCGCGGCCGATGTCCCAGCCTAAGAGAAAATCGGCGCTGTATTTGTCCTTAAAGTGCTGCACGAACGCATGGCCGCGGACGATGCCCTCTCTGTCCTCTTGCGCCATGTCGTTGCCGAAGAGCTCTTCGGGGGATGCGGCCTCTGCGTATGCCGCAAAGCGGGCGCGGTAGCCCGCGCGGGAGAGATAGAGGAGCGTTTCGATGAGATCCTCTCTTCCTGAGATGCCCCAGCTGTTTCTTATCAGGCTCGTGATCTGCTGCACGAAGAGGGGGACGCGCTCTTCGACGTCGAGTTCATCGAGTTTGTGGTCGTTCACGGTGGAGATGATGCCGGAAAGTGCGATGCAGAAGCGCTCCCAGAGCGCGGGGATGTTGTAGGCTTGGGGCTGCGGCTCCTCGAGGGCGTCGATCTCCCCGAGCTTGCTTTCGAGATAGTCATAGAGCGCTTCGGGCGGGAGTTCCTGTTCCTCTTCCTCATCGTCCTCGCCGTCTTCCGTCTGCGCGAGGGTATCCAGCGCGGCGGAAAACAGGGCGGCGTCGTCGCCGAAAAGCGCGCTGAGGGCGTCCTGCTGCAATTGCGCCGCCGCAGAAGCCGCCTGCCTTTGGACTTCCTGCGAGACCATTTCCTGCATGGCGGCAGTCTGCCTTGCAAATTCTTCGCCCATCATCTGAGAAAGCACCTCGCGCTGCCGTTGTTCGTTCGCGGCGGCAAGTTCGGCGGCGCGGCGGGCGCGTTCCTCCTCGGCGCTGTCCGCATTTTCGTCCTGAGCGGGCGTTTCCAGTTTGCTTGCCGCCTCTTCCGTGCGCTTTTGCATATCCGCCATCAGCTTTGCGTTGCGCGCGCGGATCTCGTTGATATCGACCATGGGTCTCCTCCGTTTTTTCTGCATTATAGCACAGTTTTCTTTTCGCCGCAAGGGGAAGAGGACAAAAATCATATCCAAAAATATGTTCGTATTTTTTCTTCGCGGTGTTTGAGCGCGGAGAAATTGCGGTATAATACGGGTGGAAATCATCCCACTCTTACAAGGAGGGAAGCAATATGGACGCAAATAAATACACGAAAAAATCGTTGGAAGCGGTGCAGAACGCGCAGAATACCGCGATGGAGTACGGCAATGCCGAGCTCACCTGCACTCACCTTGCCGACGCGCTCCTCGAAAAGGACGGCATGTGCTACCGCATCCTGCGCCGCGCAAACTGCGACGCGGACGGGCTTTCCCGCGCTCTTCATGAAGAGGTCGGGCGGCTCCCGCGCGTTTCGGGCAGCGGTTCGGGGCAGGTGTATGCCGCCGCATCCCTTGCCCGTCTTCTGAACGAGGCGGAGCGCCTCGCGCAGGGCATGAAGGACGACTACGTCTCCGTCGAACATCTCTTTTTGTGCCTCTTTGACTGCGGCGAGAGCCGACTTTTAGACCTTTTCAAGCGCTTCGGGCTCACCAAAGAGAGCTTTCTGAAGGGCATGAAGGAGGTGCGCGGCAATCAGAACGTCAAGAGCGACAATCCCGAAGATACCTACGAAGCCCTCGAAAAGTACGGCTCCGATTTGACCAAGCTCGCCCGTGAACACAAGCTTGAGCCCGTCATCGGCAGGGATGAGGAGATCCGGAACGTCATCCGCATCCTCTCGCGCAAGACCAAAAATAACCCCGTGCTCATCGGCGAGCCGGGCGTCGGCAAGACGGCGATCGCCGAAGGGCTCGCCCAGCGTATCGTCAAGGGGGACGTCCCCGAAGGACTCAAGAACAAGACGCTCTTCTCGCTCGATATGGGCGCGCTCATCGCGGGCGCCAAGTACCGCGGCGAGTTCGAGGAACGCTTGAAGGCAGTCCTCGAAGAGGTGAAAAAGTCGGAAGGGCGCATTTTGCTCTTCATCGATGAGCTCCACACCGTCGTCGGCGCGGGCAAGTCGGAAGGCGCGATGGACGCAGGCAACCTCTTGAAGCCCCTCCTCGCGCGCGGCGAACTGCACTGCATCGGCGCGACGACGCTGGACGAATACCGCAAATACATCGAAAAGGACGCCGCTTTGGAGCGCCGTTTCCAGCCCGTGATGGTGGGCGAACCCACGGTGGAAGATACCATCTCCATCCTGCGCGGTCTTAAAGAGCGCTTCGAGATCTTCCACGGCGTGCGCATCCACGACGACGCGCTCGTCGCGGCGGCGACGCTCTCCAACCGCTACATCACCGACCGTTTTCTCCCCGATAAGGCGATCGACCTTGTGGACGAAGCGGCCGCGATGGTGCGCACGGAGATCGACTCCATGCCCGCCGAAATGGATACCTTGAACCGCAAGATCGTGCAGCTCGAAGTGGAAGAGAAGGCGCTCTCCAAAGAGAAGGACAATCTCTCCGTCGCCCGCTACGAACAGCTCAAAAAGGAGCTCTTCGAACTCAAAGAAAAGTTCGCCGCGATGAAGGCGAAGTGGGAAGAGGAGAAGGGCGCCATCCGCTCCGAAAAGGACCTCAAAGAGAAGATCGACGCCGTGCGCGGCGAGATCGAGGCGGCGACCCAGAAGGGCGATTACGAGAAGGCGTCGCGCCTCAAGTACGGCGACCTCGTCTCCCTTGAAAAGCAGCTCGACGACGCAAAAAAGAGTGTCAGCGCCCGCGGCGAGGACGCGCTTTTGCAAGACGAAGTCACCGAAGAGCAGATCAATCAGATCGTCGCGCGCTGGACGGGCATCCCCGTCGCCCGCCTCAAAGAGGGCGAGCGCGAGAAGATCCTGCACCTTCCCGAACAGCTCCACCGCCGCGTGGTGGGGCAGGATGAGGCAGTCGAAAAGGTCTCCGAAGCCATCCTGCGTTCGCGGGCGGGCATCTCCGACCCCAACCGTCCCATCGGTTCTTTCCTCTTCCTGGGTCCTACGGGCGTGGGCAAGACGGAACTTGCAAAGTCGCTCGCCGAAAACCTCTTCGACGACGAGAAGAACATCGTGCGTATCGATATGTCGGAGTACATGGAAAAGTTCTCGGTTTCCCGCCTTGTCGGCGCCCCTCCGGGATACGTCGGCTACGAGGAGGGCGGCACTTTGACCGAGGCTGTGCGCCGCAGACCCTATTCCATCGTCCTCTTCGACGAGATCGAGAAGGCGCATCCCGACGTGTTCAACATTCTCCTTCAGATCCTCGACGACGGCAGGATCACCGACTCGCAGGGCCGCACGGTGGACTTCAAGAACACCATCATTATCCTGACGTCCAATCTGGGCTCGGAGTACATCTCTGAGGGCATCGAGAACGGGGAGATCACGAAAGAAGCGCGCGACAAGGTCAACGAAGTCTTGAAGCGGTCCTTCCGCCCCGAGTTTTTGAACCGTCTCGACGAGATCATCATGTTCAAGCCGCTCACGCGCGAGAACATCGGCGCGATCGTCGATATCCTCCTTTCCCGCCTTGCAAAGCGGCTCGAAGGTGAGCATCTGACCCTCGAAGTGACGAACGCCGCCAAGGAATACATCGCCGACTACGGCTACGACAGCGTGTTCGGCGCCCGCCCCTTGAAGCGCTTCATCCAGGCGCACGTCGAAACGCCCATCGCGCGCTTCATCATCGGCGGCAACCCCGAAGCGGGCAGTACCATCGTCATCGACCGCGGCGAGGACGGGCTGTTTTTGAAAAGCAGATCGCCCGAACAGGCATAAGCACAAAGGGACCTTTTGATATTGTAAGCCGCCCCGCGCTTCTTACGAAGCGCGGGGCGGCTTTCTTTTCGGCGCGCCGTTTGCCCCTCAAACGGCGCGCCGTCCTATTGACTTTTGGGCGCAAATCGGCTATAATGGGGGAAAGAGAACGGGAGGCAGCGATGGCGGAGATCACAGGCATCACGCCGCAGATCAAGGATAAAGAGCGGTGCAACATCGAAGTGGACGGCAGGTTCTTCTGCGGCATGAAGCTGGAGACCGTCGTAAAGCACCGCCTCAAAGTGGGCGTCGCCGTCTCGGAGGAAGAGCTCTCCCGCATGCAGCTCGAGAGCGAGAAATTAACCGCGCTCGACAAGGCGCTCACTTTTATCACCGCCTCCATGAAGACGGAAAAGGACATCCGCGCCTACCTCAGAAAGAAGGGGTATCTCGAAGACATCTCCGGCTACGTCGTCGAAAAGATGCGCTCCTACGGCTATCTCGACGATGCGGCGTACGCGCGGGCATACATCGAGCATGCGGGCAAGAAAAAGGGGAGCCGCCTCATCGCCATGGAATTAAGGCAGAAGGGCGTTTCGGACGAGGCGATCGAAGAGGCGCTTTTGGGTGTTTCGGGCGAGGAGGACGCGGCGTACTCGATCCTTACAAAGTACCTGCGCGGCAAAAAAACGGACAAAGCGACGCTCTCCAAGGCGTACCGCCATCTCCTTTCCAAGGGATTTGACTACGATACGGCGCGCGCGGCGCTCGAACAGTTGCGCGGCGAGGCTGAAGAGGACTGCGGCGCAGACGGCGCGGAAGACGGCGCGTGCGGTGCGGACGGGGAGGATACATGAAATACTGCTATTCGGTAGAAGAAATGCGCAGAAGCGACCGCGCGGCGATCGAGGGCGGCACGCCCTCTTTGGAGCTCATGGAGCGCGCGGGGACTGCCCTTGCGGACGCCGTTGAGGCGGCGATGGCGCGCCTCGGCGTTTCGGATGCGCTCTTTGTGTGCGGCGGCGGCAACAACGGCGGCGACGGCTTTGTCGCGGCGCGTGTTCTTTTGGAACGCGGCAAAGAGCCGGCTGTTTTATGCCTTGCGGAAAGGTTCTCCCCCGACTGCGCGGCGGAAAAAGCCCGCTTTTCGGGCGAAATTTTAGGCGTCATCCCCCGCCGCAGATACGCGCTCATCGTCGATTGCATTTTAGGCACGGGGCTTTCGCGCGCGCCCGAAGGGGCGGCAAAGCAGCTCATCGAGTTCTGCGGGAGCGCTTCCTACGTCATCTCTGCCGACCTTCCGAGCGGGCTTTCCGAAAACGGCATCGCCCTTTCCCCCTGCGTGCGCGCCGATGAAACGGTGACGATGGGGCTTGTAAAGCGCTGTCTTCTGATGGCGGACGGCCCCGACGTGTGCGGAAAAGTGACGGTCGCAGACATCGGCATCCCGCCCGTTTCTTTGGGCACGGAGCTTTGGGAAGAGAAGGACGTTTCCGCCTGTTTTCCCAAGCGGAAGAGCAACACGCACAAGGGCGCGTTCGGAAGAGCCTGCCTGTTTGCGGCGGAGGTGAAGTACCCGGGCGCCGTCTTTCTGGCGGCGGGGGCGTGCCTTCGTTCGGGAGCGGGTTATACCGAACTCATTGCGGAAGATGCGCTCTATTCTGCCGCCATCGGGAAGCTCTCTTGCTGCGTCTTGCGCCGCTTCGAAGCGCTCGACGGCGACATCCTCTCCGCAGATTGCATCGCTCTCGGCATGGGGGCGGGCGTCAGCGAGCGCCTGTATGCGCACATCGCGGAGCTCATGGAAGCGTACACGGGCACCCTCGTCATCGATGCGGACGGGCTCAACACCCTTGCAAAATACGGCGTGGAGGTCCTGAAGCGCAAGTCCTGCCGCGTCATCCTGACGCCGCACCCCAAAGAATTTTCCCGCCTTTCGGGGCGGAGCGTGGAGGAGGTGCTCTCCTCTGCCGCAGAGTCCGCCCAAGCGTTTGCAAAGGAGTACGGCGTTGTCGTGGCGCTCAAAAACAACCGCACGCTCATCACCGACGGCGAGCGCCTTGCCCTCAATCTGACGGGTACCCCCGCGCTTGCGAAAGGGGGGAGTGGCGACGTGCTTTCCGGGTTTCTTGCGGGCACCTGCGCCCGCGGCGTGCCGCCCTTCGAGGCGGCGTGCGTCGCTTCCTATCTCTTCGGGAGAGCGGGCGAGCTTGCGGCAGAGGAGTTCGGCGAGTATTCCGTCACGGCGGAGGACGTCATCGCCCGTTTCGGAAAAGCTGTCCTCAGTCTGAGTATAAATTAAGTATCTGCAAGCAAATCACAATGAACTATGCGAATATCGCGCAGAAAACGCGACTTTGCATAGTATTATGCCAGACATAATATAGCCGATCAGGCGGGCGCAAGCAGCCTGAGCACGACGGAAAGCAGCAAAAGAACGCTCCCCGTTGTCAAATAATAGACGGGGAAGAGCGAGAAAAGGCTCATGATGAGAAGCATGGCTCCGCTCAGAAAGAAGGGGCGGGCGCTGCTCTTTTGGAAGACGGCGCGCAGCTTTTCTCTGTGGCTCTTCTTCGCGCCGACGGAGCCGAGCAGCTCTTTCGGGATGCTGTCCGTCCGTCTGAGAAGATCGTAAACTTCTTCTCCCCGCACGGCTTCGACGGGGAAGCGTTTGAGAAGGCTCTCCGCTGTGTCGGAAAGCCGGTTGCAGTACAAAATAAAGTCGCCCCCGCGCCGCCCGATGGCGCGGGCGAGCTCGTCCGCAGATGCGGGCTCCATGCAAAAGAGCAGTTCGGCGGCCTTCCCGTCGACGCAAAGGCTGCTCCCTTCCCGCTCTGTTTTCCGTCCCCCTTTTGAAAGGGCAGAGGCAAGCAGTTCCGCCTTCTTTTCGGGCGGGGAGAGGGAAAGGTGCATAAGGAGCGCGTCGCATTCCGCGCGCTGTTTCGCGGAGAGATATTTCTTGCGGCGGCTGTGCCGTTCGAGAAAGAATACGCCCGTTCCGACTGCGAGCGCAAGCAGAGCGCAATCGAGCGCCGCAAGCGGGGCGGAAACTCCCCAAAAGCGCAGAGCGCAGAATCCGAGCAGGAAGGCGCAGACCGCGTAAAAGATGGTATCGGCAATGACGGGGAAATATTTCATGCTTTCATTGTTGACACATCGGAAAAATGATAAACAAAGCGAAGGGCGTTTTGCTTGAAAAAACGCCGATCATACAGGAAATTTTATGAAGATCGCACTTTTCGGGGGGTCGTTCGACCCCGTACACCGCGAACACGTCAATTTCGTCCGCGCCGCCATCCGCGAGCTGTCGCTCGATCTCGTCATTGTGATGCCCTCGCGGCTTGCCCCGCACAAGCGCCTCGGCGCGCAGGCAGACGGGGAGGCGCGCCTTCAGATGTGCCGCCTCGCCTTTGAGCATGAGCCGCGCGTCCGCGTGAGCGACTTTGAGCTCTCTCAGGAGGGTGTGAGCTATTCCTGTCTCACCTGCCGCGCCTTTGCAAAACAATACCCCGATGCCGAACGCTATTTCCTCGTCGGGGCGGACATGCTCGAAGATTTTTTCACCTGGAGACAGCCCGACGACATTCTGAAGCATGTGACGCTCGTCGCCTGCGGAAGGGGAGCCGAGGAGACGGAAGCCCTGCGCGCGCGTTTTTATTCGGCGTTCGGCAAAGATTTTCTTTCCCTCGGTTTTTCGGGAGAGGCGGTCTCATCGACGGACATCCGCGTCTCCCTCGCGTTCGGCAAGAAGCCCGAACCGCTCGATGAGCGGGTGTTTGCCTTCATCCGCGAGAGGGGGCTCTACACCCATCCCGCGATCGCTCCCGCGTTGGCGCTCGAAAAACCCGAGCGCCGCGAGCACAGTTTCCGCGTCGCGCAGATGGCGTGCGCCCGCGCCCGCTCTCTCCGCATCCCCGAAGACAAAGCGCTGCTCGCCGCCGCGCTGCACGATTGCGCCAAGTACGTCCCGCTCTCCTCTCCCTTGCTCGAAGGCTTTTCCTGTCCCGAAAACGTGCCGCCCCCCGTGCTGCATCAGTACACGGGCGCCTATCTCGCCGAACAGTATTTCGGCATCCACGATCAAGAGGTGCTCGACGCCATCCGCTATCACACGAGCGGCCGCGCGGGGATGGGGGAGCTCGAAAAGCTCGTCTATCTTTCCGATCTTTTGGAGGCGGGGCGCGATTTCCCCGGGGTCGAAACGCTTCGGGCGCTGTTCTGGAACGACCTCGACGAGTGCCTCTTCGAAAGCCTCCGCCACGAAGTGGAGTATCTGAACAGTACGGGGAAAGAAGTGTATCCTCTCACGCAAGAGGCGTACGATTTCGTCAAATCGCAGGTCGGAAACGCGAAATAACCACATTAGCATAGTATTATGTCAGACATAATATCGATAAATCATCAGAAATTAGGAGGAAATTGAATGGAAAGTTACGAACTTGCAAAGGCGTGTGCCAAGGTGCTGTCGGATAAAAAAGCGTCCGATATCGTCATCCTCAACGTGGGCGATCAGACGGTGGTGTGCAGCTATTTCGTCATCGCGACGGGCAAATCGACGACGCAGGTCCACTCTTTGGGCGACAACGTCGATGAGCAGATCAAGAAGCTCTACGGGCTCGATCCCATCCGTCAGGAGGGCTTCCGCGAAGGCAGGTGGGGCGTCCTCGATTACGGCGACGTCATCGTGCACGTCTTCAACGAAGAATCTCGTCTCTTCTATTATCTGGAGCGGCTTTGGGATTCGGGCTCCAACGTCGAACGCTACGAAGATTGAGGATGACCCCGCTCCTTTCTCTTCTGAGCCAATTTGAGCGGGATGAGCTTTTGTTCTGATCGAGATAATTTCATATGTTTGAGGGCGCCCGCCGCAGCTTTTTCGCTGCGGCGGGCGCATTGCCTTTCAAAATTTTCTGACGGGAATTTCCACCCGGCACCCTCTTTTATAAAAAAGTTTTGATTTCCCCTCTTGACATGCTGTCTGTTTTGTGCTATCATACAGATGGCATGAACGCCGCCCGTCCCCATCATCATTCCTTCTCGAAAAAGGGGGCAAAAGGGCGCGCAGAAGGGGGGATTATGCAAACAAAACTTCCTTTCAAAACAACGTTTCGCCTGGCGATGCAGGGGAAGGCTGTTACGAAAATCCTGACGGTCTTTCTCTGCGCCTTTTCGTTTGCCTTGTTCGCACTTGCAAGCACGGGGTTTGCCTATAACAAGACAGATTTTCTCGTGCGCGCCTATACTTATATGGTGCAGAACACCTATCCTTATATCACATTTGAAAAGGATCAAGGCGAAGGGGAGTGGAATTTTTTTTTGGGGCAGGAGCGCATCGACCGAATTCACGCAAAACTCGGAAATGATTTTGCCTATGTCTATGACTTTTGTACTTCTCCTGTTATGATGGTTCGTTATGAGCGGTTCTTTTTTGAGGAGCCCCGGGAGATTCTTCCCGAGGGATATTCTCTCGCGGGCGAGAGTGAATGTTTTGAGGCGCTTGGTTATACGCTGCTTGCCGGGAGATATCCCGAAAGAGCAGATGAAGTCGTGATCCCCGAGAATATTGCGAGACGCTTTCAACAATACGGGTACTGTGATAATTCGGCAAATTATATCAGGCTCATCGGCGGCTGTTTCGAGGACGGAACGCCGTATTATGATCCCGAAACCAAGCTTCCCTTTTTTGAAGATGTCCTGCCCCCCTTGGACTATACGGGCTACTATTATTTTGACGGAGCAGAAAACGGAGAGCGCGTGGAGATCAAATCTTATGCCGATCTTTTAGGCAAACCGCTTGTTCTCTATGGGGATCCGGAGCATGGCGGGGTCAGCGAGAACAGCATCTATACCGCCACGATCGTAGGCGTTGCGGATGGAAACACAAAAATAAAACCTACGCCGGCAGGCGGTTATTATCCCGTAAATCATTTTTTGTTTTCCATGGCATGGCACGATGCGCTGTTTCAGGACGGGGATGAGTTCTGTACCCGTCTCGTTGCCCCGCCGACGGACGATGGGGCGTATCTTCGCGGCTGCGTGGAAATGACGCTGGAGTTTATCCGTGAATATAAAGCTGCAAATCCCGCATTCTCGGGAAATAACGTGGCGATCGGCGCACATGACATCTATGTTCTTGTTTCAACTGGGAACAGCATATCGAATGAAGGGGCCATCATTTTGATAGGGACGGCGGCAGGGATATTGTTCGGCATCTTTGCGGTCCTGTTGTGCTGGCATCTGACGAGCTCTTCGCTTAATTTGAAGAAACGCAAGATCGGTGTACTGCGGTCTATGGGAGCAAATGAGGCGGATGTCAAACGCATCACGCTCTTAGAGGCGCTGTTTGTGGCGATGTGCAGCTTTATTTTGGCGCTTGTCTTCTCCTTAGCGGGGTTTTACGGATTTTTGCAGCCACTTTCGTTTTATGCAGACTTTGGCGTTTCCCTCCTGCAATTTAACGGCTGGAATGTGCTCATTCTGGCGGTATTGTCGTTCGGTGTGCCGCTCTTGTGCTCCGTTGTGCCGCTCAGAAAGTTCCTCAAAAAATCTATCGTCGAAAATATTTCGGGGAATATCAAGGCGATATAGCCTGCTCGAAGCCCCCGTTTTCACCGCCGTCATATATGCCCGCCGCCCGCGCTGCTGCGCGGGCGGCGGGCGCTGCGTTTCGTCTTCTCTTGATTGCAAAGAGAAAATAATTTCTTTTTTCCCTCTTGACAGGGCAATGTCCCTGTGTTATAATATTCATACAGATACTACATATCGGGAGGTGTGAAATGTCAGTCGTGAGAAAGAGCTGCAAAATGGCTGCGGCATTGCTTTCGTTTGTTTTGCTTCTTGGCATGCTGTTGAGTTTCAGTTCCTGCCGTGCAAGCTCCTATACGGAAGAGGAGCACATTGCTCGCGTCACGGAGCGTGCGAAGGAGCGTTTTTTGGGTGAAGGCAGCGAGTATACGGGGCTTGAAGTTTATCCCGTTTATAACGAGTATGACGAACTTAACTACATGCTCATCGAATTTCAGCCGCAGGGGTTTTTGTATGTGCTTATCGACAGAGAGCAATTCCCGTGGAAGATGTATACTCTCAGTAATATGCAGCCGGAAAGCTGGATGCCCTATCGGGTGAAGGAGGGGGCAACTGACGTGATCACCGATGAGAACGGGGATCGGATCGCATATAAAAATCGGGAATTTTATCGCAATGAAAATGGAGATGTGATCGCTTACCGTCAAAGTCATTTTAAGGTGGCGGGGATCGAGAATGAGCGTCGTTATCTGTTGGAGATCCGATCGACTATAACGAACAGCAGCGGAACCGATGCTTTGATCCCTGCCGTCAAACGCGGGGAGCGGTATCTCGATCTGGTGGACGGCGCGCTCATTGACTATACGCCCGGTATGGAATCGTCGTCGTATGCTGTTGAGCTTCTCTATTTCATTCCAAAACCGGATTTTAATTTATAAACAAGCCATGAGGCGCGGCGGCGCAGAAATGCGCCGCCGCGCCTCCGTTTCGGTTGACGCTCGATTTTGAGACTTTTGCGTTTGTTCCGTCGCGCCCTCGTTTTCGCGCCCTCACTCCTTGAGGTCGATGCGCTTGGGCTCTTCGTATTTGGGCTTTTTCCTGACGCGCTTTTTCTCCACCAAAAGATAGACGGGAGCAGGCGTTTCATCGGACTTCCTGTCTCTTCCATCGGCCTTTCCGCGCGTTTCGTCGGGCTTTTTGCGCCTTTCTTCATCTTGGGGAGAGGGCTTTTCGGGCTGTTTCTCGGGCGGGCCTTCCTGCTTTTCGGGGGAAGAAGTCTCGTTTTGCGGCGTGCCTTTCACCGCCCGCCAGCCGAGAAGGGCGAGCCTTCCCGCATGCACCGCGCCAAAGCAGACGAGAAAGAGCACGAGCACCCATAAGAGCCCTTCTTTTGCGCCGCCGCCCGCTATGGCAAGCATAAGTTCTTTCATGCCGTGAGCATACCGCAAAACGTGCTGTCATCTCTTTGCAGATGCGCGCATATTTTCAGAGGTTTTGGGGAAGCTTTGCTGTATGAAACTCCGGCTCTTCCCCAAGCGCGCGCCCAAGGCTCCCGCCTCGTCCGTCCCTGCCGCCTCGCCTGCCGTCTCCGCCGAGGCTCGCCCCGAAGCGCTTTCCTCCCTGCCGCTCGCTTCGCCTGCTCCCGTTCCCCAAGAAGCGGCTCCCGTTCTTGCCGATACTGCGCCCGCTGCGGCAGAAGCAGCTCCCGCGCCCGAATCTGCGCCGCCGTGCCCGTCCAAACCCGAAGTTCCGCCGCAAACGGCGGAGGAACAGCCGCAGCCCGCCCGCGTGCTTTCGGCGGGGGAGGCCGCCCGCTTCCGCGAATTTCTCAGAAGAAGGAAGGAGACGGAGCTTGCGCTCATGCTGCATCGGCTCATCTCCGATCTGACGTCCGTCTCCGACCGCGCTGCTCTTCGTGCGGGCGTGGAGAGCGCGGTGCGAATGGGGGCGTTCGGTGTGCTCGTTACGCCCGATAAGCTCCCGCTCGTGCGCAAGCTGCTCCAGGAGAGCGGAAAGAGCGGGCAACCCGATGCTCAAACCGCCGCTCAACCCGCCGCCCAAGCCTCTGCCCAAACCGTTGCGGGAGTTCCCCGCCTCTTCGCGCTCATCGGCGGCACGGGGGAAACGCTCCCCGCCGTCAAAAAGTATGAAGCCAGGAAGGCGGTGCGGCTGGGGGCGGAGGCGCTCGTGCTCCTTCCCTCCGTCATGCTGCTTCACGGCGGCGCGGTGCAGGCGGCGAAGCGGGAGTGGCGGCCCGTCCTGCGCGCGGCGGGGAAGAGGGGCGTCTTCGTGTCATTGGCAGACCCCGCTCTGAACGGAGAGGAGACGCTCTCCGGCGTGCGTGCCGCAAACAAGGCGGGCGCGGCGGGCGTCGTCGTCCGCGGGGAGGTCGCCATCGTTTCGGCGGCGTTCCGCGAGGCATGCCCCGTGTGCACGCAAGGGGTCGGGAGCGCCGAGGAGCTCTCCCTCCTTTGCAAGGCGGGCGCGGGCTATGCGTTTACGGCGCAGGCAGAATGCCTCGCGGGCGAGCTCAGACAGCTCACAAAAGAGTCGGGCGGATAAGCGGATGCATTGTTTTTCAGAATGGGGAAGGTTTGGCGCCGCGCGCCTTCTGTTTCAAGAAGGCGCGCGGCGCCTCCAAAATAAAAATCGTTGCGGTCGCCGATGGCGGGGAAAAGTTCCTTGCCCTCGGCGCGTTTTTTTGTTACAATAAAGGGGTATAAGGAGAGTGACGAGATGAAAACCAGGATCGACGCATCAAAACTTGTATCCATGCTCTTAGAGCTTGTAACTGCCGTCTGTATGGTGACGGGCATCACCCTCACGGCGCAGATGGGCGGGGGATTCATGGGCGGCGGTACGGCGTTTTTGTATTTCACCGTGCAGTCCAACCTCTGGATCGGCGCGGCTTGCGCCCTCTTTTTCGTGCTGAACGCCGTCACGCTTGCAAAGCCATCCTTTTTTATCCCGCGCGTTCTGCATGTTATCAAATTTGTCTTTACCGTCTCCATCACGCTGACGGGCATCGTCTTCTGCGGCGTGCTCGCCCCGACGCTTCCGGGTAGTTTCAAGTCGGCGGCAAATGTCTTAACGCACGTCGTCGTGCCGGTCGCCGCGGTCATCGACCTCTTTTTCTGCCGCCCGCAGAAGATCGCCTATCAGGAGTTCGCCTTTGCGCTCATCCCGCCCATCTATTATCTCTGCTTTGCGAGCGTCGGCTATGCGCTCAATTGGGATTTCGGCGGCGGAAACAACTATCCCTACTTCTTCCTCAATTGGGATTCTCCCGCCGGCGCTTTCGGGTTCAGTTCCGAGATGCCCTATTTCATGGGCTGTTTCTATTGGATCGTCGTCATGATCGCGTTCATCTCCCTGCTCTCGCTCGGCTATATCGCGCTCATCGGAGCGCTCAATCAAAGGGCGCAAAAGAAAGCTGCGAAAGAGCCCTCATCGGACGGGCAGTAACGGGATCGGCGGCAAAGCGCCGCGCTGTTTATAAAACCCTTCCCGCAAACTTTTGCGGAAACGGACGGTTTCGGGCGAAAAAATTTGTGTGAAACAATTTTCACAGGGCTTTGGCGGGCAAAAATGCGCGAACGGGGCAAAATCGCTTTGCGTTTTCGGAAAAATATAGTAAAATAATCGGGTGATTTTGTGCCCCTTTGCGGGCGATGCGGAGTAACAGAAATGGGATTACTTAGTTTTATGAAGAACGGCGACAGCCGCAGGAGCCTCAAAAAGCTCGATAAAATGGCGAATGAGGTCGAGCGCCTCGAGCCCAAGTACAAGGCGATGACGGACGCCGAGCTGCAGAGTCAGACGCAGGTCCTAAAGGACCGCCTCAAGAACGGTGAGACGCTCGACGATATCCTCTACGACGCCTTTGCGGCGCTCAGGGAAGCTTCGAGCCGCGTCCTCGGCATGCGTCATTTCCATGTGCAGATCATCGGCGGCATCTGCCTCTTCCAGGGGCGCATCGCCGAGATGAAGACGGGCGAAGGCAAGACGCTCGTCGCGACCCTCCCCGCCTACCTCGAAGCGCTTTCGGGGAAGGGCGTGCATATCGTCACGGTCAACGATTATCTTGCCCGCCGCGACGCAGAGTGGATGGGCAAAGTGCACCGCTTCATGGGGCTCACGGTGGGCGTCGTCGTGCCCGGCATGGACGACGATGCAAAGCGCGCCGCCTACAAGTGCGACATCACTTACGGTACCAACAACGAGTTCGGCTTCGACTATCTGCGCGATAACTTAAAGTCCGACTTAAAACTCATGGTGCAGCGCGAACTCAACTTCGCCATCGTCGACGAGGTGGACTCCATCCTCATCGATGAAGCGAGGACGCCTCTTATCATCTCGGGCAAGGGCGAACAGTCCTCCGCCCTCTACGAACAGGTCGACAAATTCGTCCGCACCTTAAAGGGCGGCTTCGACGACGATCTCAAAGACGCCGAAGAGCGCACGGGCAGGAGCCGCAAGGACCGCGAAGCGGCAGGGGAGCGCAAGCTCGCCAAGGCGGAAGAACTCAATTGGGACTATGTCATCCAGCGCAAGGAAAAGCAGGTGCAGCTCACCGAATTCGGCGCGGAGAAGGCGGAAAAGTTCTTCAATGTCGAAAACATCGCCGATATCGCCAACGTCACCTTAAACCACCACATCCAGCAGGCGCTCAAGGCACACGAGCTCTTCCACCTCAACGAAGAATACATCGTCAAAGACAACGAGATCATCATCGTCGACGAATTCACGGGCCGTCTCATGATCGGCCGCCGCTATTCGGACGGCCTGCATCAGGCGATCGAAGCCAAGGAAGGCGTCAAGGTGCGCGAAGAGAACAAGACGTTCGCGACCATCACCTTCCAGAACTACTTCCGCCTTTATCACAAGCTCTCGGGCATGACGGGTACCGCCAAGACGGAAGAGGGCGAATTCCGCACCATCTACTCCCTCGACGTCGTGGAGATCCCCACCAACCGTCCCGTGCGCCGTATCGACATGGACGACAAGATCTTCTCCACCGAAGAGGGCAAGAAGCGCGCCATCGTGCGCGAGATCGTCGCCCGTCACGAGAAGGGCCAGCCCATCCTCGTGGGTACCGTCTCCGTCGAAAAGTCGGAAGAAATTTCCCGTCTTCTGCGCCGCAACGGCATCCAGCACAACATCCTGAACGCAAAGAACCACGAGCGCGAGGCGGAGATCGTCGCCCAGGCGGGCCGCTTCAACGCCGTCACCATCTCCACCAACATGGCGGGCCGCGGTACCGATATCCTGCTCGGCGGCAATCCCGAATATCTTGCAAAGAAGCGCCTCCGCGAAGAGGGCGTCGACCACGAGACCATCGAGCTTGCGACTTCGTATGCCGAACTCGACGAGGCGACGCAGGCGGTAAGAGACCGCTACGATCACCTCTACAAGACTTACAAGGCGCAGACGGACGAAGAAAAGAAGAAGGTCATCGAAGCGGGTGGGCTTTGCATCATCGGCACCGAGCGCCACGAAGCGCGCCGTATCGATAACCAGCTCCGCGGCCGTGCCGGCCGTCAGGGCGACGACGGCGTCTCCGTCTTCTTCATTTCCCTCGAAGACGATCTCATGAAGCGCTTCGGCGGCGAGCGGATGAAGGCGATCTACGAAAGAAGCAAGATGGAGGAGGACGAATGCCTCGAAGCGAGCGTTCTTTCCCGCCTCGTCGAATATGCCCAGAAGCAGATCGAGGGCCGCAACTTCGGCGCCCGCAAGAACGTCCTGCAATACGACGACGTCATGAACCAGCAGCGCATCATCATGTACGGCCAGCGCATGAAGGTGCTGCGCGGCGAGAACGTGCATGAGCAGGTCTTAAAATACATCCCCGACTATGCGGAAAGCACCGTGCGCGCGGCAGTCAACACCGACGTCGAGCCTTCCAAGTGGAATGTGGACGATTTGAACCGCGCGCTCGAACAGCGGCTGCTCCCCGAAGGCACCAACTATGTGACGCAGGAAAAGCTCGATAAGTGGGATTACGACGTCGCCATCAAACACATCACGAAGCGCACCGAAAAGGCGTACGAAGAGAAGATCGCCTCCCTTCAGAAGGAGACGGGCATCAACTTCGGCGACGTCGAGCGCCAGATCCTGCTGCGCAACGTCGATAGGAACTGGATCGACCACATCGACGCCATGGATCAGCTCCGCAAGGGCATCGTGCTGCGCGCCTACGGCCAGACCGACCCCGTCATCGCCTACAAGCAGGAAGGCTCGGCGATGTTCAACGAGATGATCGAACGCATCCAGACGAATACCGTCGCCATGCTCTTGAAAGTGCGCATCGAAGTCAGGCAGAGCCCCGCAACGCGCGTCCTTCCCACGGCGTCCCGCATCGCGCCCCGTCAAAGCGCGCAGCCTCAGCAGCCCGCGCAGAGCGAAGCGCCCGCGCAGCAGCCCGCACAGAGCGAACCTGCCCAAAGCGCGGCTCCCGCACAGAACGAGACTTCCGGAAGCGCGCCCGCACAAAACGCGGCACCCGGACTTCCCGGGCTCTCGCCTGCGGGGATCCCCGATATCCCTGCCGCCGTCGACGTCGACAGTCTGAAGACGAGCGGGGAGAGCAAGTTCAATCCCGCCTCCATGCCCAAACGCAAGAAGGTCGGCCCCAACGATCCCTGCCCCTGCGGCAGCGGGCTCAAATATAAGAAGTGCCACGGCAAACCGTTCTGATGCCCGTGCGCGGAAACCATGACCATGCATCCTGATCTCCGAGTCTTCCTCGGAGATTTTGGGGTATTTGAGGGCAAAGCCGCGCGCCGTGATTTTGCGGCGGCATGAAAGCAAAAGGAGAGATATGTTCAAAGCAGACGATTACAGATTAAAAATAAAGGCGCTCGAAGAGACGCTCGGCGAGGCGAAGTACGCCCTCGACATCGACGCGATCTCCGAAAAGCTCAAAGAACTCAAAGCCGAGCAGGAAAAGCCCGAAGTGTGGCAGGACTTGGAGCGTTCCGCCAAGATCGGGCGGGAAATTTCCTCCATCGAGGGCAAGATCGCCTCTTACATGAAGGGCAGGAAGGCGCTCGACGACGCGAACGAGATCATCGACCTCATCGAAGAGACGGAGGAAGAGGACCTCGTGCCCGAGCTCGACCGCATGATGACGGACGCCGAGAAGGACATCGAAGAGATGCGCATCCGCGCGCTCCTTCGCGGCAAGTACGACGGCAACAACGCGCTCATGTCGCTGCACGCGGGCGCGGGCGGCACGGAGGCGTGCGACTGGTGCCAGATGCTTTACCGCATGTACTGCCGCTATGCCGAAAAGAGCGGCTATAAAGTGACCGAGATCGACCGCCTCGCGGGCGACGGCGCGGGCCTCAAATCGGTGGACTTCAAGGTGGAAGGGGAGAACGCCTACGGCTATCTGAAGGCGGAGATCGGCGTGCACCGTTTGGTGCGCATCTCTCCCTTCGACGCCAACAAGCGCCGCCAGACTTCCTTCGCCTCCGTCGAAGTCATGCCCGAAGTGGACGACGACGGCGAAGTAGAGATCCGCGACGAGGACATCCGCATCGACGTCTACCGCTCCTCGGGCGCGGGCGGGCAGAAGGTCAACAAGACGGAGACCGCCATCCGCATCACGCACTTCCCGACGGGCATCGTCGTCACCTGCCAGAACGAGCGCAGCCAGCTCCAGAACAAGGAGATGGCGTTCAAGTACCTTCGCAGCAAGCTCATCGAAAAGCAGATCGAGGAGCGCATGGCGGCGGAAGCGGCGCTCAAGGGCGAGACCAAGAAGATCGAGTGGGGCTCGCAGATCCGCTCCTACGTCTTCTGCCCCTACACCCTCGTCAAGGACCACCGCACGGGCTACGAAGTGGGCGACGTGCAGGCGGTGATGGATGGGGAGATACAGGGGTTCATCATCGATTACCTCAAAAAGTCTTGACCCTGCTGCGCATTTGCGGCGTAATACGGTGTCGAGCTGCGGCAACCCTCAGTCACTTACTCGTCGAAGCAAGGCAAACTTTGCCCGCCCCTCCTTTGTCGGGGCAAGGCTTTGATGCCTGCTCGTCTCGCGCGATAGAATTCGCGCTCGGTCAGAAAGCGGCGCGAGCAATGCGCCGCTTCCGAGTTCGCAAGTGGTCAACGCCACACCGTGGCGTTGACAAGAAAGCACTTGCTCACCCTCTTCCCGCAAATCTTTTGCTTCGCAAAATCTTTGCGGGAGCCCTGTAAGCTCCTTCGGGTTTCCCTCGCTCTCCTCGTCTTGCTCGCATCTGAAAAGCGAAGTGTCCCCGCTTGTGCAGAGGACTATCCTATCACCATGAACATCATTTTACCGCGCGTGCTGAAAGAACAGCCGCTCATCCTCGGGATCGAATCTTCCTGCGACGAGACCGCCGCCGCCGTCATTTCGGGCAGGCGGCTTTTGTCCGATGAGATCGCTTCCTCCGCCAACATCCAGGCGCTCTACGGTGGCGTCGTGCCGGAGATCGCATCCCGCGCCCACACGGACGCCGTCGATCTCGTCGTCGGACGCGCCCTCAAAACGGCGGGCGTCCAAAAGGAGCAGCTCGACGCCGTCGCCGTCACCTACGGGGCGGGGCTTTTGGGCGCGCTCCTTGTGGGGCTGTCCTTTGCAAAGGGGCTTGCCTACGGGCTCAATATCCCGCTCATCGGGGTCGACCACATCCGCGGGCATCTCTCCGCGGCGTATCTCGAGGACGAGACCCTTCGTCCGCCCTTTGTGACGCTGCTCGCGAGCGGCGGGCATACGGCGGTCATCTATACGAAGTCCGCGCTCCAATTCGAAGTGCTCGGCGGCACGCTCGACGACGCGGCAGGGGAGGCGTTCGATAAAGTCGCGCGCGTCCTCGGGCTGCCGTATCCGGGCGGTCCGCACATCGAGGCGCTCGCCCGCGAGGGGAGCCCCGTCGTGCATATGCCTAAGATGCTCAAAGGGGAGGGCGGCTACAACTTCTCTTACAGCGGCTTAAAAACTGCCGTCATCAACTACTGCCACACGATGGAGCAGCGCGGGGAGGCGTGGAGCCGTGCCGACGTCGCCGCCTCCTTCCAGAGCGCCGCACTCGACATCCTCGTGCAGAAGACCGTCGAGGGCGCGCTCGAAAGAAATGTCACGACGGTGACGGCGGGCGGCGGGGTCATCGCCAACGGGTACCTCCGCGAAAAGCTGACAAAAGCTTGTAAGGCGCACGGGCTCAGACTCGTTCTGCCCGTCAAAAAGCACTGTACGGACAATGCCGCCATGATCGCCGCCGAAGGGCTCATCCAATACGAGGCGGGCAACTTTTCCCCGCTGTCACTGAACGCCTGCGCCAGCATCCCTTTAAGGTAGTTTGAAAAAGCAGAAAAACGTCCGCGCCGTTTCAACGGGGCGGCGTTTTGTTTATATAATAGTGATATCATCCGGGAGGCAACTTATGAAAGTTCTCATGGTAAACGGCAGCGCAAAGGCTGCGGGCTGTACCTTTACGGCGCTCACCGAGGTGGGAAAAGCGCTCAACGAAGAGGGCGTCGACTACGAAATTTTCGGGCTCGGCGCAGGTGCCATGCGCGATTGCATCGGCTGCGGGAAGTGTTCGGACAAAGGCTGTATCTTCGACGACGATGCCGTCAACGAATTTTTACAAAAGGCGCGCGAGGCGGACGGCTTCGTCTTCGGCTCGCCCGTCTACTATGCGCACCCGAGCGGACGCATCCTCTCCTTCTTGGACCGCGCCTTTTATGCGGGCAGCCGCAGCAGCGCGGGCAGTCCCTTTGCGGGGAAACCCGGGGCGGCGGTCGTCTCGGCGCGCCGCGGCGGCACGACGGCTTCCTTAGACGTCCTCAATAAGTATTTCACGATCGCCTCCATGCCCGTCGTGGGCTCTTCCTATTGGAACATGGTGCACGGCAGCAAGCCCGAAGACGTCCTCGAAGACAAAGAGGGCATCCAGACCATGCACAACTTGGGGCACAATATGGCGTGGATGCTCAAGGGGCTCCATGCGGGCTTCCCTGCACAGGAGAAGGGCGCCCGTACCAACTTTATCCGCTGAGGAGAGACGATGTTTCGTGAAATGAGAAGAGCAGAGCGCGCGTTGGACAAAGAGGCGTGCGAGGACATCTTAAGCCGCGGCGAGATGTGTGTGCTCGCGCTCATGGGCGACGACGGCTATCCATACGCCGTGCCCGTCAACTACTGCTATACGGACGGCAAGGTCTACATTCATTGCGCGAAGGAGGGCCACAAGCTGGACGCGATCCGCCGCTGCGATAAGGGGAGCCTGACGGTCGTCGGTTGCGCCGAGATCTTGCCCGAGAAGCACTCCACGCACTATCAAAGCGTCATCGCATTCGGCAGGTTCCGCATTCTGGAGGACGAAGGGGAGAAGCGCCGCGCCATCGAGGCGTTCTCGCTCCGCCATTCGCCCAAGGTGCCCGAAGACGAGCGTGAGAGGGTCATCGCCCGCTGGATGCCATCCGTCGCCGTCATCGAGTTTACGCCCGAATATGTGAGCGGAAAGCGTTCCAGGTACTGAGTTCGTTTCGAGGAATTCTTTTTGCGAAGGTAAAAATTCCCCCGCGATGTGAGGGGGGGAAACGCAGCCGCCGCGCGCCCATCGGGCGCGCGGCGGCTTTTCATATTATCAACATCTTATTTCTCTTCGTCCTTGGATTTTTCCGTCTTGGCAGGCTTCTTGTCGTCTGCCTTGGCGGGCTTCTTGTCGTCCGCTTTTGTGGACTTTTTGTTTTCGTCCTCGTCGTCTTCGTCGCGTTTCTTCTTGGGCTTTTTGCCCTCGTCTTCATCCTCGTCTTTGGGCCGATCCTTCTTGAAGACGCGCATCTTTTCAATGCGGTGCTCGGCAACGCGGAGCACTTCGACCTTCACATATTCATCCTCGCACTCGGCGGTCGTGCCGTCGTCGGGGACTTCGCCCAGCATCTCGCACACATAGCCGCCGAAGGTCTCGTAGTCGTAGTCCTCTTCCTCGTCTTCGGGGAGCTTGATGCCCATCGCCTCGATCACGTCGTCGAAGGGCGCAAGGCCGTTGATCTCCCACTCGTTCTCGCCCACCTGCTTGATCTCAAACTTGGACTCTTCGCCCTTCTCGTTGAGGTCGCCGACAAGGAGTTCGATGAGATCGTGCAGCGTGATGATGCCGTTGATGCCGCCGTATTCGTCGAGGACGATCGCAAAGTATTCGCGCGTCGTCTTCATGCGGTAAAAGAGATCGTCCGCCTGCATGGTCTCGGAGATGAACATGGGGTCGACGATCGCCTGCTTTTTGACGTTCTCAGGAGACTTATCGTCGAGGCGGAAGTAAATTTTCGTATTGAGCACGCCCGTCACGTCGTCGATGTCCTTGCCGCAGACGGGGTAGAAGGTATGATAGCTCTTTTTGATGGTCTCTTCCCAGACGGAGGGATCGTCGCGCTCGAAGAGGAAGTCGACATCCTTCCGGTGCGTGCACACCTCGCCGACGTCGTTCTCCTTAAAGTCGAAGATGTTCTGGATGAACTCGTTCTCCTTCTCGTCGATGGAGCCCTTCTCGCTGCCCGCTTCCGCCATGAGCATGATCTCTTCTTCGGTGACTTCCTCGCCCTGATCTTCGGGCTTGATGCCGAAGAGGCGCAGAATGCCGTTCGAGGACGCCGTTAAAAGCCATACGAGGGGCGCAAACAGCACCGAAACGAAGCGCAGGATGCCCGAAAGCCCGCACGAGACTTTCTCGGGGTTTTTCATCGCGATGCGCTTGGGCACGAGCTCGCCGAACACGATGGAAAAGTAGGAAAGGACGAGCGTGATCAGGATAAGGCAGATGGTCTCGAGCACCTCAAAGCTCATTGCAAGCCCCGCGTCGATGATGGCTTGCGCGAGGGGCTCTGCAAAGTTGTCCGCCGCGAACGCACTGCCGAGGAGCGATGCGAGCGTGATGGCGACCTGGATGGTGGAAAGGAAGCGCGAGGGGTTTTGCGTGAGCCTGACGATGCGTCTTGCTCTGCGGTTCCCGTCTTCGGAAAGCTTTTCCATCTTGGTCTTGTTGGCGGAAACGACTGCGATCTCCGCACACGCGAAGACGGCGTTGAGGGCGATGAGTACGACCTGCAGGATAAGAGATATGGCTATGTCGCCGGCGTTCATGGTGAGTTTTGCATAAGGGCGTATGCCCGTGGGTGGAAGCGGAAAAGTGGGAATGGATTGCTCTTCCGATTTTTTACAACACAAAAAACATAACCCGCTCCCGCTTTACGCAAGGCAAGTTATGTTCCCAAAAGGCACTGTGAAGTTCCGCGATCGTCGCGGCACGCTGCTTTCGCTGCCGTCCACTATGCTTTGATCCTCCTATAAAGCTATCATAACACACCCCGCCCGCCCTTGTCAAGAGTTTTATGAAAATTTTTTACAAATTCGGGTGACAGGGGTCCCGCAAGAGAGGAACTGCATCCGTTTTCGCCCGAAACGAGCGTCCACGTCCGCGCGTGCAGCCTCAACCTATGGCGCATTTTTGCGCGCGGAGGCTTCCTTGCATATGGAAAAATATGGAATTAAAATGGCGCAATTTTGAAAAATACATAAGAATTTTCCATATTGCGGTACCTTTTGACAAAACAAAATGTTATTTTCGGGGCTGTATTTTGAGATTTTCAAAAGCAATGTGTAAAATCCGAACACCACATGGAAAAATCGAAGCGAGAAGTTAAAAAGTTCTGGTATAAGAGTATTCCATGAATCGGCTAAACAGCTCCATTTACTTACAAATAGGAAAGGAATTATAATATTTGTACATTCCGAAAGATGCAGTCCGGTCCCAAGGGCCGTATGCGAACGAAGAGGATATGATGATGGGGAAAAGAACGGCTGCACTTGCGCTTGTATGCGCGGGGGTCCTGCTTTGTGCAGGGTGCGAAGGCAGGACAGACAAAGAGGAACGGGATCGTGAAGCGTCTGAATTTCAGACGCTTTTGCTCGTTACGGCGCAAAATGCCCGTGCGTCCGTCGCCGAAACCGAACGCATGCCTTTCGGCGGTCTGCTCGTCGAAGGGGACGGCGCGTCCTATACGGGCGCGTTCAATGCCGTCTTTGAAGGAAATCTGGAATTTTCCTTCGGGTTTTGCACGGGAGATCCCGCCGCATACCGCCGTTTCACGTTCACGTTTGCTTCGGCGGAAGACCCCGGGGAAAGCTTTTCCGTCATTTACGAGTCGACGGTCGGCGATTGGACGGGCGAAGAAAACGGCCGCGGCCGCTCGGGCGTGTATGTGAAGTGCGGCGACGAGTTCCGCACGACGCGCTATTGGGCGTCCGACGAGGCGGAGGCATGGCAGAACAACGATAATTTCGATGTTGACGACGCGCTCGCTTCGCCCATGTTCGGCGGTGCGGGCGAGAAGGAGAGCGAATTCGGCGTGCAGCAGGGGACGCTGCGGCTCTCCTGGACGGCGGATAATGTGTTGGAAGTTTACGTCAGCGAACGCTTTTTAAAGTATTCCCCCCGACTCATTGCGGCGTTCGACGGTTCGGACGCGGGGCTCGGTTTCGACCCCGCGTTCGGGCTTTGGGGGCTCCCGCGCATGACGTTTTCGGAAGGATATACCGTCTCCTTTGAAAGCGAGGTGTTCGGCGGGAACGTGACGGAGCCGAACGCGCCCGACGTCTGTTTCAATGAGATCGTGACGGGAAAACGCGGGCAGGAGCTCACCTATCCGCTTTCGGAAGAAAAAATACAGCAGCCGCCCTTTTATGCGGCAAGCTGATGATATAAGCCAAAAAATAAAAACAAGGGCGTTTTGCCCGAATGAGAAAGGAGGAAAAGGATGACCAACTCGATGGGTCTGAAAAAGAAGCTGTTGATCGGCGTGCTGACGGCTGCCCTGTGCGCGAGCACCTGTGCGGGCGGGCTGCTGATCGAAGCGAACGCGGAGGGCGCGGATGCTGCCGACCTCGTCACGGCGACGGGCGGTGCGACGGTGACCGCCGCAAAGAGCTATACGACCTCGGCGGGCGACTATACGACGCCTGCGGGGCTGTACATCTCCGCGCCCGACGATAAGTCGCTCTCTTACGGCGCCGAGCTCAACGGCATTTTCACGGGCTCCACGGGCATCAAGGCATACTTCCCTGGCGAAGGCTTCTGGGGTGCCGCTGCCCAAACGACGATCACGGTCACTTCCGTTGCAGACATCGGGGAAAAGTTTCGGGTCCATATCGGCGGAGAGTGGCAGCGTTACGGCTATGTGACGTACGATTGGAACGGTGAGACGCTGTACCGCACGGTCAATTCCTATGCGGATAACAGTACCTATTATTATCGGGAAGACAACGTGAAGGACGTGGGTTCTGCGCAGTATCTGCCCATCCAGGGATGGATGGAAAGCGACGGCGGCAGGTCAGAACCCTATATCGGGTTTGAGATGCAGACGGACGGCACCTTCAATGTTGTGCTCGTCAGCGGACATAACGCGGGCGTACACAAGACGATCGCCTCGTTCTGCGAAGAAAAATCGACGTTCGAGCCGACGACGGAAGCGAGCGGCACCGCGCCCAATCTTCCCAAGCTCGATTTGAACAAAGGTTATACGATCTCGATCGGGAACAGCGACAGCGACAACACAAAGAGCTTCGATCTTTTGATCGAGTCCATCGTGACGAGCGAAACGGGCGATCCGTATGCGGGCGGCACCGTCTATACGCTGAACGGCGCATGGGTGGAAGAAGTGCCTGCATTCTACACGGCATGGCTCGCATTCCCTTCCATCACGGTTCCTCCGTATGAAGAAATTATCGAAGCAGTGGAAGACTATAACGTTCCTGCGGCGACCTCTGCCACCAACGGAGAACCTTTGGTGCAGACCCCCGTCGAGACGATCGAATACCCGCGTGGACGGCGGCAATTGGAAGACTCCTACGGACGGCGTCATCCCCGGCGCCGACCTCATAGCGGGCGTCGAAGTGGAAGTACGTTACACCGTTGAAGATGTCTCCAAGATCATCACCCTCTCCGTCCGCAACAAGGTGGAAACGGGTGAGAGCTCCCAGACAGAGTATATTAGAGAGAACATCGTAAAAACCTCCGAAGGCGTCACCGTCACGCCGCAAACTACGACAAGTTCGACGACAGGCGAGGGGCAGACCAACACTTCCTCCGATAAAGGCTTGCTGTTCTCTTCGGCGAGCGCATATTCCTTCGACCTCGTCGGCCGCTTCGAGGGCGATACCACGATCACATGGAGCACGGCGGCGGATAACGATTGGGATGTCCAGAACAGGCAGGTGGAGTTCATCGTCGCCGACGCGACTAACCCCGAAAATTACTTCAAAGTCGTATGGCGTTCGCCTTATCAGAGCGCGGCATATGTTGAATATGTCTATCACGGCACGACGCTCTACTGCGCACAATATCAATATGACGGTAAATTCTATTACACATATGCAGATGTGACGAATAACAATAATAGTCAGTATTTGCCCACGATCGGTCAGGCAAGCTCTTCGGGCATCCTCGGGCTGAGATGGTCGGGCGACGTGCTGAACGTGGTCGTGCTCAGCGGAAAGGTGGAGAATACCGAACTGATCCTTGCCTCCTTCGAAAACGACCCCGAAGGCTTTGAGCCTGCTACGACAGGTACGGGCGACAAGTCCAACCTTCCCAAGATCTCGTTTGAAAACGGCTACACCATTTCCGTCAACGTGACAACGCATAGCGGCGCTGCCGCACGCTCCGCAACGGCGGTAAGATCGATGAAGGCGGCGAGGACGGCTGCTTCCGAGTCTCGGTTCCTCGACTTCCTGCTCCAGAAAGTGGAGACGGAAGTGGATACGATCTCCTTCGACGAGGACATCACGGCGGAGCCCGCATGGAGCACGGAGGGTCAAAAGATGCCCACGATCGAGCCGCTTGCAAAGCTTCCCGGCATGCAGCTTGGCGATGATACCACGATCACCGTTCCCAAGCTTAATTACACGGTAGACACTGAAACAGCGACGCTTTCCATCACATGGATCCACAACGGCAAGACAACGCCGGCGACGGCGGGGCAAGAGCTCGATCTGTCGGAAAAGGGCGATCATATCCTGCGCTATACCGTGACGGCAGACGGGATCGGATATACGCGCGAGATCACGATCCATGTCTGCGATTACAAGACGTATGTTTCGGGCACCCCCGCGACCTGTGTGGCGACGGGCCTCGGCACCTATGAATGCGAACACCAAAAGACCATGGATAAGATTCTCCCCATCGATCCTTCGGCGCATGATTATCGGGCAAATTGGACTTGGAACGGCGCAACGCCTTCCGTTGAGTTCGAGTGCAGAGACTGCGACAAGACAACGCAGTCCACGGGCGAGGTCACGGTCACCGAGATCGGGGGCGTTGATTCTACCTGTCTGACGCAGGGGAAGAAAACGCTGCAAGCTTCCGTCATCTTCGGCGGCTACCGCTACATCAATTCGCACGAAGTCGTCGTTCCCGTCTCCGGTCATACGCTGACTGCGATCGAAGAGAAGCAGGCGATCTGTACGGAAGCGGGCAACAAGGCTTGCTGGATGTGCTCGGTCTGCGGCAAATTTTTCCTCGACGCAGAGGGCAGCCAAGAGGCGGTCTTAGACGAGATCACCACGCCCGTGGAAGGGCATCAGATAAAGCAGGTCGCCGAAAAGGCTGCGACCTGTACGGAAGCGGGCAACAAGGCATATTGGGAATGCACGGTGTGCGGCAAGCTCTTCCTTGATGCAGAGGGCAAGACGGAAACGACTTTGGAAGCCGTCGCCCTTCCCGCAACGGGGCATCATATGGTGCAGGTCCCTGCGAAGGCGCCTACCTGCACGGAGAACGGCAACTGTCACTTATCTTTATGGACACTTTTTATCAAGTATTGCTACACTACCAAATTCAATTTTTCGTTTCAAAAGGGTTTTGACGGGTACTGCGATTATTTTTTAGCAGATTGCTTTATCTGCGAATGATAGAAGTAATTTATAATGATGGGTTTGCCTGTGGGGTTGCGCAGGAAAGGTTCTTCGTCGATTACATACATGAAATCGTTTGCGCAGGCGTAGTCCGCAACCTTTTGGTCTAATATCTTCCAATAGGTCGTATCGTTCTTATTATAGATTTCGCGGTACAGCGGCAAAAGAGGGGGATACTTTTCCTCAATATAGTTCATGACGTCTGCCTTGAAATTGCCGCGCAGATTCAGATTTTCCAGCCAGATATAGTCGCAGAAGTCCTTGATTTTTTCAATAATGTCAAACACTTCGGTAATTTCCGGGAAGATGGGCGATATAAAGCAGGTCGTGCGTATGCCCTCTTCGTGACACTTTTTCATGGCGGCAATTCTGCGCTCTATGGAAACGGCGCTGTCCATATCGTTCTTGAAATTTTCGTCGAGCGTGTTTATCGACCAGCTTATAAGGGGAGACGGGAAAGCCTTTATCAAATCGAGGTCGCGCAGCACGAGGTCTGATTTCGTTGTAATGATGAGATTGATCTTGCCGCCCTGCATCTCTTCGAGGAATGCGCGCGTGCGGCGGAACAATTCCTCCTGCGGATTGTAGGCGTCCGTGACAGAGCCCACGATCATTGTCTGTCCGTCATATCTTTGCGGATTTTTTACGGGCGGCCAATATTTGATGTCGAGAAAGGTTCCCCACGGCTCGGCGTGCCCCGTAAAACGTTTCATAAAGCAGGCATAGCAATACTTGCAGGCGTGCGTGCAGCCCACATAAGGATTGATCGAGTACCCTGCAATGGGCAGATTCGACTTTGTAAGCACCGTTTTTACATGCAGTTCGCTTATCTTTACGTCGTTCATGCGTTTTCCTCCAGATTTTTCAGGATACGTTTCAGACAGTTTTCAAACCGGTCGATCTCCTCGTCCGAAAAGCCTTTGTAATAAATATCTTCGATCTCTTTGGTTACGCCGTCGTACTCGCCTTTGAGTGCGGCGGCTTTTTCCGTAAGGAGGACGAGCGCGCTGCGCTTATCTTTCGCATTCTCCTCAGTACGAATCAGTCCCTGTTCCTGCATCCTTGCAAGCATGGCGGTGAGCGTCGTTTTGGCAAGCCCGCTCTTTTTGGAGATCTCCGTCGCCGTCATTTTCCCGCCCTGCCAGAGCACATACAGAATTTTGCCCTGTGCGCCGTTGAATGCGTCGATATTCTTTTCCTGCAAAATCTTATCGAACCTGCGCCCGCCGATCTGCTTTATCTTGGATATTAAAAATCCGCCCTGCCTCTCTTTCATAGATGAAACTCCTTTGGAAACTCCTGTATCATTTTATCTATCGGTACGATGCCTTCCAGCGCCTCTTTCATAAAGACGGGAACGCCTTTCGCCTTTGCCTGCAAATACAAATCGTCTACCCATGCTCTTTCAGAAGGTATCTTTCCCTTGCAGTTTCCCGTTTCCGTGCCGATGACCGTCCAACCGATGCCCG